>VFQN01000048.1_pt1 | contig 279472 bp, 246 predicted proteins | sample 3512371 | NCBI WGS metagenome assembly VFQN01 (sample SAMN10412370, study PRJNA504923) | tailings metagenome | isolation source: Replicate 2 from Balatoc abandoned mine | place: Philippines: Itogon, Benguet | collected 2017-08-28 | reverse complement strand
TCGGAACTGCCCTTTTTTATACCCCGGATTCGATTACTTTAGTCGGACAATAGTGTTTAGGAATGAATTATCAACTGGGTTGTTTAAGATTCCAGTTACCTGTTGTTGAAGGCTATCATTTTTTTTCAGGTAGTTGGCCAGTTTCTTTTCATACCGCCTCATTCTTTTTTCCATTTTATCAGATACACGAAGCATTTCCTGTGAAAGTTGGTCTGCTTCTGCTGTAGCCTTTTCTCGAATACATTCAGCTTTTTTGACAACAGCATCTACGTCAACTTCTTCCTGTCCATTTACCTGAACACAAAAGAATAGTAATGCGCACATGAAACATGCCGCCTGGGTAATGCGTAGCACCGGAAATAATTTGATGAATAAAAAATGGTTGGAGGACGAAAGGATTTCAAAACGAAACTAGATAAGAAACTAATTGCTGTCAACCCGTGAAAACACGGTATTTTTTTCTAAAGAATTTAGTATTTGAAAATCAGACTTAGAATAAGTTGATTTTCAATATTCATTTTAGGTGCCAAGAGAAAATGACGACAAGATTAGTTTTCAATTATTACACCAAAAGGCGTTTATCTGGTACGAATAGGCGTAATATTACAAATTATATTAATAATATTAGAGTAGGTAAACACTCAAACCTCGTTTATACTAATTTATTTAGTGCTTAAAAATTAGGTAAAACAACAACCATAAAAATGCCCGGATATTTTTATCCGGGCACAAAAAATATTACACAATGAGTCAACTAATATTTTCCAACAATTCAGGTCAGGACAATAATCCTTTTTGCTGAAGATATTCAGCAATCTGAACAGCATTGGTGGCGGCACCTTTGCGCAGGTTATCGCTGACAATCCACATATTCAGTGTATTGGGTTGAGATTCATCTCTCCGCAAACGACCAACAAATACTTCGTCCTTTTCGTGTGCATCCTTTGGCATCGGATATTGTGCGTTGGCAGGATCATCTACCAGTACAACACCAGGTGCAGAAGAAAGCAAAGAACGTACTTCGTTCAGATCGAAGTCCTGCGCAAATTCCACATTCACACTTTCAGAGTGCCCACCCATTACCGGAATCCGAACCGTAGTGGCAGTAACACGGATCGTTTCATCCCGCATGATCTTTTTGGTTTCATTCACCATTTTCATTTCTTCCTTGGTGTAACCATTGTCAAGGAATACATCGATTTGTGGAATGACATTGAGATCAATCGGATATTTATAAGCCATTTCACCCTGAATACCTTTACGCTCATTCATCAATTGGTCAACCGCTTTTACACCGGTTCCGGTTACACTCTGGTAAGTGGATACCACCAAGCGTTTGATACCGTATTTTTTATGAAGCGGATTCAATGCAACTACCATTTGAATGGTTGAGCAATTCGGGTTGGCAATGATTTTATCATTGGCTGTAAGAATATCGGCATTCAGTTCAGGCACTACCAGGGGTTTGGTAGGGTCCATACGCCATGCAGAAGAGTTATCGATAACAGTAATACCTGCAGCTGCAAATTTGGGAGCCCACTCAAGAGAGGTGCTTCCACCGGCGGAAAAGAGCGCCACAGCAGGTTTGGCTGCGATGGCATCTGTCATGCTAACCACCTTGTATTTTTTGCCCTGGTACTCCACTTCCTTACCCACTGATTTTTCAGAAGCCACTGGAATTAATTCGGTAACGGGAAAATTCCGTTCAGCCAATACTTGTAACATTTTGGTACCAACCAGTCCGGTGGCCCCTACAACTGCGACTTTCATTGCGTTTTTGCTTGCATTTTGGTTATAAAAAAAGCCTTCCCTACTTGGGAAGGCCTGTGTTATTTAGTGAACATATACGAGGTCACACACCTTCCACTTGTGGGAGCTGTTTCTTGGTCTTCGTAGTATGTTTCATTGTAATCATGGTGCACGAAATTAATGCGAAGGGTTTTTTCACCCAAATAATTATTTGGACTTGACAATAGTTGGCAGACTGAGTAGTTTTAGACCATGTGGAAATGGATGCAGTGTGCGGTGTTTGTATTTTCTTTTGAAACCCTTTATGGACAAGGGTTTCCGGCTGTTATTACAGAGATCATGGGGGATCCTTTACCCAGCGTGGGATTACCTGCAGAAGAGTATGTTGAACTAACCAATGTTAGTACTCTTGAAATCAGTTTAAAAGGATGGAGCCTATCCAATGGCAGAACTGTTGGAAGGTTAGGAGATAGTGTTCGCATGGCTCCCGGTGAAATTTTGATTCTATGTCCGGCCAGAGCGTTTAACCTATTTGCTTCCTATGGTCGCACCATCGGTCTAAGCCCATTCCCTGCGATTTCCAATGCCGGCGATACCCTGTTTTTGTTGAATGAAAAGGATGAACTGGTGTTTGCAGCCGCCTATCTTCCATCGCTTTTGAAAGACGAGAAAGCAGATGGAGGCTGGTCCCTGGAAATGGTGAACAAAGAGAAGGCCTGCAGAAAGTTAAACAACTGGTGCGCCAGCCTGGATACATTGGGAGGAAGTCCGGGCAGAACCAATAGTCATTCGCCTTCAGCTGCTGCATTACCTGTTGTAGATCCTGTTCATGCCTGGTGCCCGGATGAGTACACGATTCGAATAGCCTTCACCGATAGAATTCACCAGTCGGTTGCAGAAAAGGCTGCTTTGTATAACCTGGAGGCCGGACCGGAAGTGGAAAAAGTAGAGTTACTGACTCCCTTCCAACAGGAGCTGCTGCTTCATTTACGATCCGCTCTTGAACCAGGAAAAATTTATACACTGCAAGTATCCGCTATTCCAGGGTGTGATGAAGATCCTGAGCAGGGAGCAGGCTTCAGTAAGTTAAGAGTTGGTTTAGCGGATAATACCGAGAAAGCAATCGTTATAAATGAGATTTTGACAGATCCAGTAAACGGAGGCAGTGATTATATTGAACTCTTTCATTTTGGTAAGGCGCCGGTTCGACTTGAGGGATGGCAGATTGCCAGTAGAAACAGCAATGGAAATTTGTCAGGCCTCAGGGCCTTGGTTCCGGGTCCCCGTTTCCTCTATCCGGGAGATTTCCTGGTTGTAACTACGGATGCAAACTGGTTGCAGCGACAATACCTGGTGAAACAGCCCAACTGTTTGGTGGAATTGGCCTCCCTGCCTTCCTTTCCGAATGACAAAGGAACAGTCGTACTCCTGGATGCGATGCAGCAAGTGATAGATGAGGTCCAATACGATGCAGCCTGGCACCATGAGATGCTTCGGAACACGGAGAATGTTTCATTGGAGCGCAGGGATCCGGCAGCTCCCAGTCTGTCAGCCTTGAACTGGACATCCGCGGCTGCGCATGCCGGTTATGGTACGCCAGGTTATGAAAATTCGCAAGCAGGTATTCCTGATGATCCGGACCGGGTATTTTTAACTGAACAGGTGGTGAGTCCGGATGGTGACGGCCACCAGGATTACTGCGAAATACAATACGAGTTTGCACAACCAGGATACCAGGTAAGCATCCGGATTTTTGACCACTTGGGAAATCCGCACCGAATGTTGATTAACAATGGCATTTGTGCAATGAAAGGAAGTTTTAAATGGGATGGAAGGAATGATAAACATCAGCTTGTAGCAAATGGATTGTACATCATCGTGGTGGATGCCTGGCATCTTTCCGGAAAAACAAAACGTTACCGACTGGCGGTAACGTTGGGTAAAAAACAGTGAGTTGATGTTCTATTATTCAGCGAGTTTGATCTCGAAGTTCACCAGGTCTACAAATTGCTGAATGCGCTCATCAATTTGAGCTGCACTGATTTCCTTCATGCGGGTGGTGCCAAATTTTTCAACACAGAAAGATGCCAGCGCAGAACCTTTAATGATGGCCGTTTTCATATTGTTAAAGGAGATATCCTGGGTAGCTGCAAGATGGCCCACAAATCCGCCTGCGAATGTGTCACCAGCTCCCGTTGGGTCAAACACTTCTTCCAGCGGCAATGCCGGTGCAAAGAAAACTTCGTTCTCGTGGAAGAGCAGGGCACCATGTTCGCCCTTTTTGATCACCAGGAATTTCGGTCCCATTTTCATGATTTCCTTGGCTGCTTTTACCAGGGAGAACTGACCGCTTAACTGGCGCGCCTCGCTATCATTCACCATCAGTACATCCACTTCTTTCAGCACAATTTCCAGGTCAGCCATGGCCGTATCCATCCAGAAGTTCATGGTGTCCATCACAATCAATTTCGGACGATTTTTCAATTGACGGATAACGCTCAATTGAAGACTGGGCATCAGGTTACCGAGCATCAGGAATTCCGATCCCTGGTAGGCATCCGGCACTTTCGGTTCAAAGCTGGCCAGTACATTGAGTTGGGTATCCAGGGTATCGCGGGTATTCATATCGAGGTGGTACTTACCGGCCCAGAAAAAGGATTTTTCCTCTTGTTTCACCTGCACGCCATCCATCTGAACCCCTCTCCCTTTCAATTCTTCCAGTTCCTCTTCTGGAAAATCATACCCGATTATGGAGATCTGGTTTACGGGCTTTACAAAATTGGAAGCAGCATAGGCAACATAAGTGGCGGAACCTCCGATGATCTGTCCGCTTTTTCCAAAGGGCGTTTCAATGGCATCAAAAGCCATAGTACCTACAACGATTAAAGACATATTTGTGTGTTTTTGCTTTACTCCACCATTCCGCCAGCGGGGATTCCATTCCTCCCAGAGCGGATGGCGGATGAAGTGAACGGGCGCAAAAGTACCCGAAAATTTTGAAGCCGGATGCACTAACGTTTGTTCGTATGTATATTTGGGGTCATATGGCGAAGATCAAGAGCAAAAACAACGGCACTAAAAAGGAAGTGATCGTAGAGGCCGCTACCCGGTTGTTCCGCGAAAAAGGCTTTAAAGCCGCTTCCATGCGCGATTTGGCGGAAGCTGTAGGTGTAGAAGCAGCCAGCCTTTACAATCATATTCAATCGAAGGAAGAATTACTCCAGGAAATCTGTTTCAAGGTGGCCAACACCTTTAATCAGCACCTGGATACCATTGAATCCAGTGAACTGCCGGCGATCCGAAAAGTGGAAGCAATATTGCGCTTTCATATCCGCCAGATGCTGGAACACTACGAGCTGGTGCTGGTGGCAGATCGCGACTGGAAACACCTCTCCGACCCCTATCTTTCCAATTTTCACAACCAGCGCCGCACATATCGCAAACGCCTGGCAGGAATTATCGAGAAGGGAATCCAGACCGGCGAGATCAAACAAGTTGACGCTCCCACTGTTGTATTGATCATGCTGCATGCCGTAAACGGTATTGAAAGCTGGCATCGAAGCAGGGAAAAAATCTCTGCCAAACAACTCGAAGAAAATATGGTGTTGATCATGATTGAAGGACTGAAAGCATGACCATGCATTTCCACAAGCTGACCATCAGCGATATCCGACCTGAAACGAATGAATGTGTATCCATTGCATTCGAAATTCCCGATGATCTTAAAGAGCAGTATCGTTTTCGTGAAGGGCAGAATATCACCCTGCGGGCCACCATCAATGGTGAAGAAGTAAGACGTTCCTACTCCGTATGCAGTTCACCGCTGGAGGATGAATTGCGTATAGCAGTGAAAGCAATTGCAGACGGACGTTTTTCCAATTACGCCAATACGCAACTTAAAAAGGGCGATCGTTTGGACGTCTTACCACCCACCGGCAAATTCTATACGCCTATTGACAGTGCAGCTTCCAAAGAATATATGGCATTTGCAGCAGGCAGTGGTATTACGCCCATTATTTCGATCATTAAAACTGTTCTTGCTTCAGAACCGAAGAGCCGGTTCACGCTGGTGTATGGAAACCGTAACAGGGCATCCATCATCTTCCGGGAACAACTCGAAGCATTGAAAAATAAATACATGGATCGCTTCCGGCTGATTCATATTCTGAGCCGGGAAAAAACCGATGCCCCACTATTGCATGGACGCATCGATGCTTCCAAGTGTGAAGCGCTGGGAGATAAACTACTGGAATGGAAACAGGTAGATCACTATTTTCTGTGCGGACCAGAGCAACTGATCTTTTCGGTGCGCGATTATCTGCAGGAAAAAAAAGTGCCAGCTGATCGCATCCATTTTGAGTTATTTACCACGCCCGGTCAGGATTCCGCAACCAAAACCAGGCAAACAACTGCTTCCACCGAACCTGGACAACTCGCAAAAGTGACCATTAAAGCCGATGGCCGGTCACTTGAATTACAGGTCCCTTTCAATGGTCCGGCTATTCTGGATGCAGCCCTCCAGGCAGGTGCCGACTTGCCCTATGCCTGCAAGGGCGGGGTTTGTTGTACCTGCAGAGCCAAACTGGTGACGGGTGAAGTAACCATGGATACCAATTATGCCCTGGAACCTGATGAGGTAGAAGCAGGTTTTATCCTTACCTGCCAAAGCCATCCAAGAAGCACAGAGCTGTTGATTGATTTTGACCAGAAATAAGCAATCCCCTAACAGTTGTTAGTTTTTACGCCTAAAATGCTATTTTTACGCTATGGAAAAGCAGGCAACTATCAACCTGGAGCAGCAGTTCCAGGACCGTGTTGATCAGGATATCCGCATTGAGCCAAAAGACTGGATGCCGGAGAAATATCGTCAAACTCTGATCCGTCAGATTTCCCAGCATGCACACAGCGAGATTGTAGGCATGTTACCGGAAGGCAACTGGATAACCCGTGCTCCATCACTTCGCAGGAAGGCGACATTGATTGCAAAAGTGCAGGACGAAGCGGGTCATGGACTCTATCTCTACAGCGCTGCAGAAACCCTGGGTATCAGTCGCGCTGAAATGATCGACCAGCTACACACCGGTAAAGCAAAATATTCCAGCATCTTCAATTATCCCACGCTCACCTGGGCCGATATCGGCGCTATTGGCTGGCTGGTAGATGGGGCTGCCATCATGAACCAGGTTCCCCTTTGTCGCACTTCCTATGGGCCCTATGCCCGTGCGATGGTACGAATCTGTAAGGAAGAAAGTTTTCACCAGCGCCAGGGGTTTGAGATCTTGCTGACTCTGAGCAGGGGTACCGAAGCGCAAAAAGCCATGTGCAAGGACGCGATCAACCGCTGGTGGTGGCCCAGTATCATGATGTTCGGTCCTGCCGATGACGCGTCACCGCACACTGCGCAGAGCATGAAGTGGAAGATCAAACGCTTTACCAACGATGAATTACGACAAAAATTTGTTGATATCTGTGCCGATCAGGTGAAAATCCTGGGCATGGAACTACCGGATCAGGAGTTGAAATGGAATGCCGAAAGAGGACATTATGATTTTGGAAAAATCAACTGGGAAGAATTCTGGCAGGTGATCAGTGGAAACGGCCCATGTAACAAGGAGAGGATTGCCGCCAGAGTAAAAGCACATGAAGAAGGTGCTTGGGTGCGGGAAGCAGCATCCGCTTTCGCAACAAAACGAGCTCAAAAACAAAGCGCGGCAGTAGCATGAAAACATTCATTCAAATACAGCGATACGGCGATTATGGTGATCGCGAACCGGTAAGAGCGGAAGGGGCAACTCAAAACCAGGCTGACTGGCCATTGTGGGAAGTATTCATTCGCAGCAAAATGGGATTGGATCACAAACATGTGGGTAGTTTGCATGCAGCAGATGCCCAGATGGCCATTGAAAACGCAAGGGATGTATATACGCGTCGCCAGGAAGGAATCAGCATCTGGGTGGTGGAGAGCAAATACATCCATGCCTCCAATCCGGATGAAGCTGCCAGCTTCTATGACCCTGCCAATGATAAAGTGTACCGGCACCCGACATTTTATGATTTACCGGATGAACTAAAAGCAATGTAAAGACGGTGAAAAGTGAAAGGTGAAAGGTGAAACAGAGGCCTCCGAAATTTCACTTTTCACTTTTCACCTCTCACTTCATAATTCAGAATTCACAATTCATAATTCACACTTCATACTTCCTACTTCAAATGTTTCTTCTTTCACTCCACCTGGCCGATGACGCCTTAATTCTAGGACACCGCAACAGCGAATGGACAGGACATGGGCCGAACCTGGAGCAGGATATCGCCATATCAAATATTGCGCTGGACCAGATCGGACAGGCAAGAAATTTTTATCAATACGCAGCGGAACTGTATAATGCTAACAAGGATGCATATACGAATATTATAAGTTCACCGGCTTTTCTCCAGGTAATCGGATCAATTGACGAAGATGATCTTGCCTACTTGCGGGATGCGATGGAATTTCGCAATCATCTTTTGGTGGAATTGAATAAAGGGGATTGGGCAGTAACAATTACCCGGCAATTTTTCATGAGTCTGTACCAGCAATTGTTGTATATGGATCTCCAATATTCAGCTGATAAAAGGCTGGCTGCTATTGCAGAGAAATCATTGAAAGAAGTGAATTATCATGTCCGCTGGAGTGGCGAGTGGGTGATTCGCCTTGGTGACGGTACGGAGGAAAGTCATCGCCGCATGGAAACCGCCATCGATCAGGTCTGGCCTTATGTGGGAGAATTTTTTATACCAGCTGATTTTCAGTTGGAGGCAGCAGCATCGGGACTGCTAAAAAATCCGGAGTATTATCGAGAGCCCTGGCTGGAAAAAACGCGTGCCGCATTTGAGCAGGCCGGATTAATGATTCCCGCACCAAATTGGTACCAGAAAGGAGGCAAACAGGGAATCCATACGGAACACCTGGGGCACCTGCTGGCCGAAATGCAATACCTGCAGCGCAGTCACCCCGGCGCGCAATGGTAAACAATCCACCGTCATTAGCAGACGGGTAATGAATAGATATGTCAACCGAATCGACCATATGGAAATTGCTGGAAGAAGTGAAGGATCCGGAAGTACCAGTTTTATCGGTAGTAGATCTGGGTATTATCCGCGACGTAAAGCAAACTGAAAACGGCGCGGAAATTTCCATCACTCCCACTTATTCCGGATGCCCGGCAATGGATGTGATAGCGATGCAGATCAGAATGGTACTTGCAGGCCATGGTTATTCACCGGTAACCATCAGAACAGTACTCTCACCGGCATGGACAACCGAATGGATGACTGAAGCAGGAAAAGAAAAGTTACTGGCCTATGGTATCGCACCGCCAAATCCCAAACAGCAGGTATGCACACCGGATTATTTTCAACAGGAAGAAGCGGTTCAATGTCCGCATTGCCGATCCTTTCATACCCGGAGGATCAGTGAGTTTGGCAGCACTGCCTGTAAGGCATTGTACCAGTGTGAGGACTGCAAAGAGCCTTTTGATTATTTCAAATGTCATTAACTGTGCCACGCTAATTGTTTAGGTTTGTGGCAGAAACTCAATCTATGGCTGAATCCATACTTTTTAGCATTGAAGAGGGGGTAGGAAAAATTACCTTAAACCGTCCGGATAAACTGAATTCATTTAACCGGGAAATGGCTCTCCAATTACAGGCAGTATTAAAAGAATGTGAAGCTCCTGAAATCCGTTCCGTATTTCTCACCGGCGCAGGCAAAGCATTCTCTGCAGGCCAGGACCTGGCAGAAGTGGTAGATCCCGAAGGGCCCGGCATGGCAAGAATATTATCGGAGCATTACAATCCAATTGTAATGGGTATACGCGATCTGAAAAAACCTGTTGTAGCTGCAGTAAACGGTGTGGCAGCTGGAGCAGGAGCCAATATTGCGCTGGGTTGCGATATTGTGGTAGCCGCGAAATCAGCCAGTTTTATCCAGGCATTTTCTAAAATCGGATTGATTCCAGATAGTGGAGGAACTTTCTACCTTCCGCGATTAATCGGTCATCAGAAAGCCAGTGCCCTGATGTTATTAGGGGAAAAAGTAAGTGCGGAAGAAGCAGAACGATTGGGTATGATCTATCAATTTTATGAAGATGACCAGTTTATGGAGCAGGCTTTTAGCATTGCAGCGAAACTTGCAACCATGCCAACAGTTGGACTGGCCTATACCAAAAAAGCGTTGCAATGGTCGTTCACACATGCACTGATTGAACAGTTAGCAAATGAAGACAAACTGCAGCAACGCGCAGCCAATACCGAAGATTTCAAAGAAGGCGTCCAGGCCTTCCTGGAGAAACGAGCCCCTGTATTTAAAGGAAAATAAGATGGAAAAATCATCCTACGAAAAAGTGGTTGACCACATGCTGCAGCAGGATGCGTTCAGCCAGTGGCTGGGTATCGAATTGCTGGAAATCAGGGAAGGGTACAGCCGCATCAGGATGACCATCCGGAAGGAAATGGTAAACGGGTTTGGCATTGCACATGGAGGTATTGCATTCTCACTGGCGGACAGTGCCTTTGCATTTGCCTGCAACAATCGCAACAATTTATCGGTCGCCCTTGATACCAATATTTCATTTACCAGGGCCGTTCAGATCGGTGATACGTTGACTGCCGAGGCAACGGAAATCCACAATGGCCGTAGTACAGGAGTTTATTCCATCGGCATATTCAACCAGCGAAATGAACAGGTAGCCCTTTTCAAAGGAACCTGTTTCCGAACTGGGAAAACGCATATTTGATATACTATGTTTATTTCATTCAAAGGATTTATTCCGGTAGTACATCCAAGTTCCTATGTACACCCACAGGCATGCATAACCGGAAATGTGATCATTGGGAAAGATTGTTATATTGGTCCGGGTGCAGCTTTACGTGGCGACTGGGGTGGCATCATACTGGAAGACGGCTGTAATGTGCAGGAAAACTGCACCATTCACATGTTTCCAGGTTATACAGTATTACTTAAGCAGGGTGCGCATATCGGTCACGGTGCCATTGTACATGGCGCTCAGATCGGCCGTAATTGCCTGGTTGGTATGAACTCGGTGATCATGGATCGCGTTGAATTGGGTGATGAGTCTATCATTGGAGCGTTGAGTTTTATCAAAGAAGGAACCATCATTCCACCCCGAAGCCTGGTGGTGGGCAACCCCGGAAAAATCATTAAGGAAGTAAGTGACGAAATGCTTTCCTGGAAAACCAGGGGCACTGCCTTATACCAGGCACTGCCCAAAGAAATGCAGCAATATAGCCAGGTTTGTGAACCATTAACTGAGCTTCCGGCCGACCGTCCAAACCAGGAGATCCTGTATGAAACATGGCAGTTGTCCAAATGAACTACCTTCGCCCATTAACAGCGTATAACCGTGTCAGAGAAATCAAATTTTGTTGACCAGATCCGCGTCTTTTGCCGAAGCGGTCATGGCGGAGCCGGAAGTAAACATTTCATGCGAACCAAGTTCAACCCGAAAGCCGGTCCCGATGGGGGCGATGGCGGCCGGGGGGCACATATCATCCTTCGTGGTAACAAAAACCTATGGACTCTGCTGCACCTGCGCTATCACAAAAACATCCTTGCCGAAAACGGGGAGAGCGGAAGCGGCAATAACTCCACCGGTCGGAGCGGAAAGGATATTTACATTGACGTGCCTCTTGGGACCATCGCCTTTGACGAGGAAACTGGCGAAAAAGAAGCCGAAATCCTGGAAGACGGACAAGAAATCATCCTGATGAAAGGCGGCCGTGGCGGGCTTGGAAATGCCCGTTTTGCTACTCCTACCAACCAGGCGCCTGAGCATGCCCAGCCGGGAGAACCCGGTGTGGAGGGTTATAAAATACTGGAATTAAAAGTGCTGGCAGATGTGGGACTGGTAGGTTTCCCGAATGCCGGTAAATCCACCCTGCTAAGTGTGATCACCGCTGCCAAACCCAAGATCGCGGATTATGCCTTTACGACGCTAAGCCCTCAACTGGGAATGGTGGAATACCGGGACGGAAAATCTTTCTGTATTGCCGACCTGCCCGGAATTATTGAAGGGGCAGCCGAGGGACGCGGATTGGGGCACCGGTTCCTGCGTCATATTGAACGCAACTCCGCACTCCTGTTCCTGATACCTGCCGACAGCAAGGATCACCGTAAGGAATTTGAAATCTTACTCAATGAACTGGAAGAATACAACCCTGAATTACTGGAAAAAGATATTGTAATTGCTATAAGTAAAAGCGATATGCTGGATGATGAGTTAAAAGCAGCCATTAGTAAGGAGCTGCCTGCCGAATATCCGCATCTTTTCATATCTTCTGTAACCCAACAGGGACTGAAGGAATTAAAAGACCAGCTCTGGCAGATCCTCAACCGACCGGTGGACTAAACCTTTTCATATGCGTACAGGAAGTATTTTCTTATCGATCCGACTCAGAAAATATCCCTTTTTACGATTCCTGTCGAACCTGCTCCGGAGTTGTTGGCTTTTTTTCCCATCGCTGGTATTCATCATCCTGGCCATGGTGGCATTTTCTCAACTTAGCCAGGGACAGGATATACTGATTTCCTTCACTGAAACTGCAGGCGCTTTCGGTCATTTACTGGCTGCCAAGATGATCTTCCTGGTGGCGATTTTTTTCTGGGTTTATGTCAGCTGGTATTCATCCCGGATGGTTGCTTACATCAAAGGCTGGCAACACCGGGAGGCCGTACGGATTATAGATCCGGTGTTAAGTGATCAGGCCTATGCATCCTTATACGATATGGAATTGCGGTTCCTGCAACGGTTTCCCCGAATTATCGGTTATGGATGTTTGTTAGTAGTTATGATTGTACTGAGCCTGCTTCTTTTTCCCGAGAGCTGGGCTCAGGAACAGCCTTTCCTGGTGCTGATTGGAGCCACCTTACTCGCCTGGTTAGCTGATCGCACGCTGATCCGGCTGGTGCAACTGCCGGGTAAATCCGCCTTGTTAAGGAATATTGCCTGGGGTTTATTCGGGCTGATATTGCTGCTGCCGGTTTTATATGTAAAGTATGACCTGTTCAGTCGAATACCCTATATTCTGCTGCTGCTACTGCTCCTGTTTTTTCTCTATATGCTGTACATCAATGTACGCCGGCAGCATATGATCAGGGAAGGATCGAAGGCAGGGCGGATAACGGGCATTCATCCCGCAAAACCTTTTGAAAGGCTGGTGGAACGGTCAATGAAATTTTTACACCTGCCGAACGAAGAGAAAAATTATTTCGCCGTTTTTAACCTGGTGGCAGCAATCGGGTTATGCTTTTACCTCCTTGCGATTAACTCCCTAGCAGCCAGTGTACAAATAGGCCCTTTTGCAGTTATCCTGCTTGCCTTCGCAGTTCTCCAGGGCTTTGGTAATATGCTATCCGCCCTCTCCTGTAAATTCCAGGTCAATTTTCATTTTTTCATTTTCCTGTTTGCAGCTTTTCTTCCAACACCGGATCACCATATTGTAAGAACAGGGAGTTTATCGGAGCGGCAACTGGATCCGGCGATCTATGAAAAGCGGCAGCAGTTATCCGAATATTTTTATCACTGGGTAAAATCAAGGCCGGAAATTGATACAGCAACTTCGTATGATATGTACCTGGTATTGGCAAATGGCGGCGCATCCAGATCAGCTTATTGGGTAGCTTCTGTTTTAGGCAAACTGGAAGATGCGTCATTAGAGGATCCCCGTGGCCGTTTCTCCCGTCATCTTTTTTGTTTATCAGGTACTTCCGGAGGCGGGTTGGGTATTGCCAATTTTTACACCACCTTACTACACCAGCAAAATAAAGAACCGGTAAAGGGATTTGAAGCATCGGGCCGTGAGTTCCTGCGCCAGGATTTTTTAAGTTTTACACTGGCAAGGATGCTGGGACCGGATTTCTTCAACTACATACCGCTGCTTAACAAGATTGTGCCTAATGAAGATCGTGCGGAAGCATTGGAGCAGGCCATTGAAAGAGGTATTGATGCATCCTATTATCGGGTGGGCTTCGACAGTACCTGGTTTGATCAGTGCCTTACCAAAACCGGAGTACCGCATTCCCTGCCTGTACTTTTCATCAATACCACCCGGGTTAAAGATGGAAGCCCCGGAGTGGTGTCCAATATTCATATCGCTCCGAATGTTTTCAACCGCAGGGTAGATGTTGCGGCACTTTTGCCAAAAGATCAAACCATCCGTCTAAGCACAGCCACGATATTGGGAGCCAGATTTCCGTATATCAGTCCCGCAGGACGCATCAACCAGATCAAAACTCCCTCCTCTCCCAACGGTACAGACACTACCAGGGCGCATTATTTCGTAGACGGAGGGTATTTTGATAATTCAGGAGCCGGTGCTGTGCAGGAAATGATCCGGACGCTTCTTAAACTGGCAGCTGCCAGCCCGGATGATGAAATCCGCAAACGATCAGCAAAACTGAACATTCGGGTAATTCAAATAACCAACAGTCCACAGGGGACTGTTCCATTAAAACCGATCGGTCCATTTGTCAACGATCTGCTCTCGCCGTTGCTCACCATCACCGGTGCATTTGATATGCAGACAACCGTGAATGATCGCCGCTTTATCACCTACATTCAGGACCTGCAGCAACAGGGGACAAAAGGAGTTTTCAGGTCTTTTGAATACATCCCCATCCATTTGTACAATGATCCGGACGTACCGGGTGATACGCTTTCCAAAGGTCCCTATGCCATGAACTGGTTTATATCTGATAGTGTCCGGAATCAGATGGATCGCAGATTAGTGAACCAACCCCGACTGATCGCGTTGTTAAAAGAGTTTGATTTGATAACAGGGAATTAATTTTTTGGTAACTTTAAGAAGGTAGTTTTCAGGCATGAAAAATTGTGCTACCATAGGGGCAAGAATCCTTTTTCTAATGGGATTTTTTTTCGCTTGTTTGCTTTCAGTAAACGGGCAAACAAATACTAGTGCAGCTTCAATCGAATTTCTAAAAGCGGAAGACGGTTACCTGTTTTTCAAAGCCCGACTGAATACTCCAAAAAAAGAAAAGACCACATTATTTGTGCGTGATCAGGAAGGCGAGTTGGTACATGAAGACAAAATGGTTGGCTCCAGCTTTGAAAAAGTATATAAAATTCCATCCTCCTGTGCGGATGAACTGGTTTTTGAATGGGTAAAACCCCAGCGGATCCTGTTAAAAAAATTCAAGGTGATCCGGAATGAGATTAGTTATGTAACTGTAACCAGGATGCATTAAACAGCCGGCCCATTATCTTTCCATCTCCATAAATGCACGCAGGCATAGGTCCGATAGGGAGCCCATTTCTTTGAGATCTTCATCATTTTTTCCCTGAATAATTTTCGGTCAGCATCATCGAGGCGATAGAGTCTTTTCATCGCCATCTGAATACCCAGATCATCAATAGCAAACACATCTTCTCTTGCCATGGCGAACATGAGCAACATTTCTACCGTCCATCTACCAACACCTTTGATCTGTGTGAGATAGGCGATTACCTCTTCATTGGAAAGCTTGTTGAGTTTTTTGTAATCCATCCCCTCTTCAAGGGCAAAACGCGCCACATTCTGTACATAGTTTACTTTGGCATTGGACAAACCGATTCCCCGTAATGTTTCAAAAGGCGTCTCCAGGATCTGTTGCGGATGAGGCAGATTACCATCATACAGTGATAAGAATCGCTGCTTGATTACGGTAGCCACCTTTACAGACAACTGTTGACTCATAATAGAACTGCACAGATAGAAATCCAGCCGCTTTTGTTTTTTAAGCACGAAGGGCTCTCCGTCAAGGATGGAAGCCATCTTCTTATCCAGTGAAAGGTGATCAAAATAAGACATACCCGAAAGTAGTAATTAACTTCGCAGCATGGAAAGAATCCTGGAGGCAACTGCGGATGGCAGTCATACCATTTCGATACCTGAAATGCAGGTAACCTATCATTCCAAACACGGCGCTGTGCAGGAATCAATGCATGTATTCATTGAAGCGGGATTGAGATTTAAACTGAAGACTTCCAATAGCTCGCTGGCGATTCTTGAAATGGGTTTTGGAACCGGACTGAATGCCCTGCTCACGTTACTGGAAGCTGAAGGCAGGGAAATCTGGTATGAAAGCCTGGAAGCTTATCCGGTATCATTGGAATTGGCCATGCAGCTGAATTATGCAGCATTATTAAAACAGAATAGTGCCGTTGACTATTTTAAAGCCATGCATCTGGCAGCATGGAATGAGTGGGTAAATATTACTCCAGGGTTTCACATGTGTAAGCGGGAAGGTACACTCGAAGCATTTCATCCCACCGGCAACTATGACATTGTTTATTTTGATGCATTCGCACCAACGGCGCAACCGGTATTATGGACCGAATCAGTATTCAAAAAACTGTTTGCTAACATGAACCCGGGTGGCATACTGGTCACCTACTGCAGTAAAGGCATAGTCAGAAGAGCGATGCAGGCAGCGGGATTCAGCATTGAAAAAATTCCTGGTCCTCCTGGTAAAAGAGAAATGGTACGAGCTACTAAACCCATGACAACTTAAAGGAAAAAGCCTGCGCGGATGGCAAGGCGACGGTACTTCGTATCGATCTGATCCTGGTTGCGGATAGATTGGGTTGCCTGGTAACGATACCCAATGCTCAGCAGAAAGCCGGCAGAACGATTGAACGGGATTTTTACACCGATTCCCGCAGCATATAATAACCCTCCTTTAAAATCTTCACCGGCCTGTGAATCCTGGGTAATATTGGCACCATATCCTGCATCAATAAAATAGAACGGAAGCACGGTACCATTGGTAGCGATATCTCCCCGGAAACTGGCAAAAAGCGGAACAATGGTTTGCGTAGCATACAGATCCACGCCTGTACCAAAACCCAGCATGGCAAACTGGTTGAATTTATACCCGTTAACGGTCTGAAAGGAAAAGGCGGCAGTGGTTACTCCGTCAACTGTTGTTTTCCCTGCTACCAGCGGACCCAGTTCACTGAAATGTGCAAAGCCTTTTGTTTTATAGGCAAAATTCCGAAAGCGCTTTTCAGATCGGACAGAGTCGAGTTCAGATTTACTGAAAGACCATATAGAACCATCCTGCGTAAGGATGCGGGTCTGCTGATCTGAAGAACCAATAAGCTGGCCACGGATAACAGATCCGTTTTTAAGATATACTACAGTTTCCTTTTTACCCTGGGCCACTGCACCAACAAAAAACAAGACAAACAGAATGAGCAATGAAATTCTCATAAGCAATAAGTTAACTCTCAGCCCATTCGCGGAATGCCGGTACCCGTTCTCTGCTGACGATCAGTTCATCCAGGTTGGAACCAGCTTTCACATTGAGTTTGAGTCGGCTGTTGATATATGGTTTAATGTGTTGAATAGCGGATGCCTGTACAATGATACTTCTGTTTAGCCTGAAAAACTGTCGTGGATCCAGCACCAGTTCCAGACTTTCCAGTGTATAGTCTACAATGTAACGAGTACCGTCATGCGCGTTTAAATATACAATTTTATTGTCGGCAGAGAAATAAGCGATATCGGTGGTATCTATAAAGAAACTGCGACTTCCAATCCTGGCCAGGAAGCGTGATTTATAGGTCTTTGGAAGGATTGTATTTTTTCCTGACAGCAAATCCAGTTTATCGAGAGCCTGTTTAAGTGCAGATTTGGTAACAGGCTTGAGTAAATAATCAATACTCATCAATTTGAAAGCATCCATCGCATAAGAATCAAATGCGGTAGTCAGAATAATGGGGCATTGTGATTTGATTGTTCTGAAAATTTCGAAGGATGGTCCATCTGAAAGCTGAATATCCATGAGGATCAGGTCAGGTGATGGGTTTTCATTCAACCAATGAATGGTTTCTGAAATACTATCTGTGACAGCCGCTACAACTGCAGACGGGCGCAATTGTTGGAGGAGTACTGTCAGACGTTCCGCAGCCAATGGCTCATCTTCAACAATAAGCGTTCGCATAAACGAGATTAGGTTATTAATGGCAAATGCACACTGAAAATCCGGTCGTCCTTTTTTATGGTGATCGTCTGGCCGGTACTTAATTCATATCGCTGCCGGATATTATTAAGCCCTATTTGCGTTGACGGTTCAACGGGACTTTTGATTTGCAGGTTATTACTAACAACCAAACTGTTATTTCCGTTCACTGAAATATCAATAACCAGTGGGAATTGTTTAGACAATATATTATGCTTGATGGCATTCTCGATCAACAATTGTAAAGCGCCAGGCACGATACGCTTTTCTTTTTCGCCTTCCTGAACATATAGTGAGATGGATAAACTTTCGGGAAATCGTTTGGTTAACAGGAAGATATAAGGCTGAATAAATTCGAGTTCAGATCGAAGCGATACCAATTCCTTATCCTGATTGCTTAATAAATATCGATAAACTGCAGCGAAAGACTCAACAAACTCATTAGCCTCCGGGTTGTCTTTAACGAGCAGTCCGGATAGTACATTCAGGTTATTGAAAAGAAAATGTGGATTGATCTGGTTACGGATAATCTGAAGCTGTGCCTGCGCTGTGCTTCGCTTGAGCGCTTCCGCTTCCACTTCTTTTTGCCGCAGGTTGCCGATGAAAACAAACAACGCATTAATGATATGCAAGAACAGGTTGATCCTGGTAGCATACATGGTAGTCAGCTTCATGGGAAGAGAAACAGCAGAACCTCTGAGTCCTGCAAGGCCCCTTGCAGTAATGGCAATGATAACCAACGCAATCAATACCGAGGCGATGGTTCCGGCAAGGAAGGAAATTCCGATACGGGTGAGTTGTGTTTTGTCAGCCCAGTGTTTTTGAATCCTGTTATCCAGTAAACGGTTCAGTTCCCATACTCCCAGCGTTACCAGCAAAATGGTGAGCAGGCTAAGGTACCAGGGAGCCTGAATCTGGTAATAGGTATAGACCTCTGCATAGAGCGTATTCAGGTAAGAATAGCATCCAAGAAAAAGGGCAAACCAGAGTCTGTATTTATGGGCAAACATGGGTAGAGGTTAAGTAAGAAGATAGTTCCGGCGTTAAAGCCGGAACTATCTAGCCATCCCCGCAGTATCAAAACTACTACAATCTTTCTACAGGATAACGCGATCGATCACATGAACCACACCGTTGGTGGCAGTGATATTAAATGTGGCTCCAGGGGTAGTGGTAACTACATTGCTCGCAGTACTGCTGCTGCCGGTTACTTTTACGCTGGGAGGATTTGTACCAATGGTAAGTGTTGCAGCTGGATTTAATGTAGGAGCAGTTCCGTTATTGATCAAATCACTTGCGTAAACGTTTGTACCAATTACGTGCTGTCCGACAATAGCAGTTACTTCAGCAACAGATAGGGCATCAATAGTTGCCTGAGTTACACCGGCAGCCTGGAAGGCGGCGTTTGTAGGTGCAAATACGGTATACTTACCAGGGTTGCTGATTGCATCTACCAATCCTGCTTTAACAACAGCAGAAACCAGTATGGAGAAATCAGAAGATCCTGTTGCTATACCCGCAATTGTTTGGGTTGGTGGAATCAGTACATTGCTGATGACATGAATCACACCATTGCTGGCAGCTACATCCGCATTTTTTACAGACACTCCATTCACAAACACTCCATTTGTATTTCTGGAGGCAAAGATTAATTTTTGTCCCAGTGTACGCACGCTGTCACTTGCAGGTACGTTCGCGGAACCTACTCTTGCACCCACAACATGGTACAACAGGATGTCAGCCAATGCCTGTGGGGTTGCGCTGTTGATAAAAGCCTGGTTGATACCGGCAGCTGCGAACGCTTCATTATCAGGGGCAAATACGGTCAGATTACCGGGAGCAGCCAACTCATCTGCTAAACCTGCTTTGGAAACCGCAGCCAGGAGCAGTGAGAAGTTAGGGTTGGTAGCAACCACATCTGTAATAGTCGGATCTGCCGGCTGATTGTCATCATCATCATCAGAACAAGCTGAGAATGTAAATACACTGAATAAGGCCACCGCGATCAGAAGTAAGCGGGATGTCATAAATTTTTTCATGATGCTAGATTTTCCTTTTGTAACAGAATCGAAAGGCAAAAGATGAACAGAATGGAGTGAGTTGTTGAATGAATGGAGTGAACTGTAAATTATTTATTGGGAATGCTATTTTATGGGAGCAATACCTGGTCAATCACATGTACCACTCCATTAGTAGCGAGCAGGTCTGTGATGGTGATATTGGACGCTGTAGCATTTGCATTGCCCTTTACTCTTGCACCGGATCCCAGACTAATTTCCAACGTGCTACCCTGGAAAGTGGGAACATCAGCGCCATCAACCAAATCAGAACTGAATACACGGGCACCTGCAATCACATGATAGGCCAGCACATTTAAGAGGAAGGCCGGATCAGCATTGTTAATAACCTCAACTGAAGTTAATCCGGCTGCGGCAAATGCCTGATTGGTGGGGGCGAATACGGTAAACGGGCCATCGCTGCTGAGAATCGCAGCAACATCCGTACCGGTAGCACCGGCGCGAATTACTGCAGCAACCAGGAAGCTGAGATTTGAATTTCCTGATGCCAGCGCAACAATATTACCCGGAGCAGGAATCAATACGCGATCCACTACATGAATCACTCCATTAGAGCAATCAATATCGGCGATGATCACTTTAACACCATTTATAAATACATTACCGGCGCTTGTACGGGTAACATATAAAGGCTGACCATTCAGACTGGGAACAGGAGTATTGCTAGCCTGCGGAATTTCAGCAGCAAATACTTCATCACCAACAACATGATACAATAAGATAGCCTTCAGCACATCAACAGGAGCTTTTGCGATGTCAGATACAGTTCTGAAACCAGCCGCTCTGAATGCATCATCTGTAGGCGCAAATACGGTGAGGTTCGCCTTTTTATCGTTCAGTGCAGGAACCAGGCCGGTGCGGGCTACTGCCGCTTTAAGCAGACTGAATCGTCCGTCTGATGAAGCAACTTCCCAGATTGTTTTTTTCTTCGCCTGATTTTTCCATGGTGGAGGAACAGGACCCATTTTCTGACAACTGGCAAGAAATAAAACTGCAAGCAATGGCAGCGCCCATGTACGGGCAAATTGTAAGATAGTTTTGTTTAGCATAACAAAGAGTTTGAGATATTACAGTTAGCACAATTGTTAAGATTTTAACAGGGGAGTGAATTGTATATTTTCGGGTGTGAACTGCTTTTCTGCTTTCCTTACCCGTCGGTTACCCGATGGGTAATTACATTTGTATATGTTCGGACTACTATTTTTTGGAGCGCTGATTCTTGCGTTGATCTGGTGGAAACAGTCAGATCGCAAAAAACAGGCGGCTGCACCCCTGCCAGCTAATATACCCGGAATCCTGGAGCAGGAAGTGGCCTATTATCGCTCCCTGCCAGAGAAGGATAAACCTCGATTTATAACTGAAGTGGAAGATTTTCTGAGAGAGACCCGCATTACTCCTGTAGGAACCGAAATAACGGATACTGACCATGTTTTAGTAGCTGCCAGTGCCGTTATTCCCATTTTCGGATTTCCGGAATGGCATTACAGCAACCTAACTGATGTGTTGATTTACAATGATAGTTTTGACCAGGAATTTGATACCAAATCACGCGACCGGAATATCCTGGGCATGGTCGGCTCCGGCGCTATGAATCATAAAATGATCCTGAGCAAACAGGCCTTGAGAGAAGGATTTTCCAACAAAACAGATAAACACAATACGGCCATTCATGAATTTGTACATCTGTTAGACAAGGCAGATGGCGCTGTTGATGGAGTTCCTGAGGCACTACTCTCCAAACAATATTGCCTGCCCTGGTTAAACCTGATTCACCGGAAAATCCAGGAGATTAAGGAAGATGAGTCAGATATCAATCCTTATGGCGCAACCAGCCAGACAGAGTTTTTTGCTGTTGCCGCCGAATACTTTTTCGAACGCCCGGCATTATTAAAATCCAAGCATCCAAAGTTGTACGAAATGCTGGAGAAAATATTTAAACAGGCACCGCCAACCCGGATTTCAGGATCAAAACAGTAAGTGCAACCGGGCCATGTGCGCCAATTACCAGCGATTGCTCGATATCTGCTGTTTTAGAAGGCCCCGCAATAAAAACACCAAAACCTTCTTCGTTGATCCGGATACGTTGATACGCGTCATGCATGGTGGGAACCAGTTCCTCTTCCCGCAATACTAAAACAAGCTCCTGTGCGATGAATGGTAATATTCGGTTACCCATGGACGTTTCCTCCACCCATATCGCACCATTCTCTGCAACTCCCAGGCTTCCCCGGATATAAACCCGATCGAGCTTCTCCAACTCGGTAAGATCCGGTGAAATCTCATCCATGCTGGAAAATCCATTCAGCCTGTTTAATAGTAACAGTCCTTCCTGTCTTGCATTTTCAATTTCCAGGGTAAGAGCTGCAGACTGATCAACGAACCGAACCCTGCCACCAACAGCATTTACAAATTGTTCAAAAGAGGATATCAACTCTTTGATTGGTGTTACCACCGTATAATCCAATACTGGCAATGGTTTAATTGCCGGTTGTGCATTTTTAATGGCTTCCAGTATTTGATTTCGGCTACTCATGAACGTTGTTGTTTTTTATACCATTCCTGGAAACTCTGTTTGGGCGCTTCCGGCATTTCTCTCTGTTTGAACCAGGGGTTCCAGGTTTTATTTTTTACCAGGAAGGGAAGGTTTGCAGTCACCCATCTGGCAGTCTTTCCTGCAAAACGATAAACACCTGGTCGGGCCAGTACCCAGGCCATCAGTTTCATTCCCATTTTTTTGGAGGGTGCTGTAAGTCCTTCTGCGCTAATAACCTGTCTCCATTTCCAAAGTTGTTCGTGAATATTGATTTTAACAGGACAAACATTCGAACAGGAGCCGCAAAGCGTGGAGGCAAATGGCAGATCTGCATTTGCTTTCATATCCAGGTTGGGGTTCAGGATGGAACCGATCGGTCCGGCAACTGCGGTATGATAACTATGCCCCCCGCTTCGTCTGTAAACCGGGCAGGTATTAAAGCAGGCAGCACAACGGATACACTTTAACGAATTACGAAAATCTTCCCTTCCTAACTGCCTTGATCTGCCATTATCAACGAGCACAATATGCATTTCCTTACCTGGTGCCGGCCGGTGAAAATGACTGGTATAGGTGGTGATGGGTTGCCCGGTGGCACTTCTTGCAAGCAATCGGGTAAATACACCCAGGTGTTCAGCTTTGGGAATGATTTTTTCAAAACCCATGCAGGCGATATGAATCCGGGCTGCATGTGCCCCCATATCTGCATTGCCTTCATTGGTACAAACCACAATACCGCCTGTTTCGGCAATCGCGAAATTGACGCCGGTAATGGCAATATCCGACTGGATAAATTTCTCCCTGAGATGCAGGCGGGCTGCATGTGTCAGGTACTGCGGATCATTATTCCCTTTTTCTGTTCCCAGGTGTTCATGAAACGTATTACTGACATCTTCCTTCTTAAGATGAATAGCCGGTAAAACAATATGGCTGGGCGCTTCTTCCCTGAACTGAACGATTCGTTCACCCAGATCGGTATCTACCACATCTATGCCTTTATCCTGCAGGTAGGGGTTGAGGTGACATTCTTCCGTGAGCATGCTCTTGCTCTTGACGATACGGTCGACACCGGCCTTTTTCAGAATTTCGAAGATAATCCGGTTGTGTTCTTCGGCATCTTTTGCCCAATGAACAAACACTCCGTTTGCAAGTGCATTTTTTTCAAACTCAAGCAGGTAGGCATGCAGATTCGACAAGGTATGATCCTTTATATCGGATGCCCATTGCCGAAGCTGTTCCCATTCAGGCAGGGTATTGGCAGCACGGTCGCGTTTCTGACGAACCCACCAAAGCGTTTGATCATGCCAGTTGGTGCGTGCTTCATCAGCATTGAATTGTTCGGCTAATTGCGCGTGACGGCTACTCATATCCGGCGTTTAAAATTTCAGCAATATGCATTACCCTAACCGGACTTTTTTTGCGTTTTAAAATACCTTCCAGGTGCATCAAACAGCTCATATCACCTCCGGTCAGAATTTCCACCTGGTTTTGTTCATGTTCCCGGATCCGGTCCTTCCCCATTTTTACACTAACCGCTTCTTCGAATACACAGAACGTACCACCAAAACCGCAACACTCATCCGATCGTTCCGGCACTACTAATTCAAGTCCGCTGATTTGCTTCAGCAGATCAGCCGGCTTTGAAAAAACCGGTGCTACCAATTCAGACATGGAAGAGAGGTGAAGGCCACGCTGACCATGACAGGAATTGTGTAAACCAACACGATGTGGAAAGGATCCTTTAAAGGAGGTCAGGTTTAAAACATCTGTCAGGAATTCAGTCAGTTCAAAGATGCGCTGTTGAATTTGAGTTGCTTTATCAGGAAACTGTTCACTGTGGAGATGTTCTTTTATATGAAGGGTACAGCTACCGGAGGGACAAACAATATAATCCAGTTCCCCAAAGTTCTGAATGAAATTGGCATCACAACCTTTCGAAAGGCTGGCAAAGCCGCTGTTGGCCATTGGCTGACCGCAGCAGGTTTGGTTTAAGGGAACCACCACTTTACAGCCCAGTTTCTCCAACAGTTGCAGGCTCGAAATGGCCACCTGCGGGTAAAACTGGTCTATATAACAGGGAACGAATAAGCCAACCGTGTACATGGAAAACATTTTAGCGAAAATCTGAAGATATTGTTTCAGATTTTATTTAATTTTTATCCGATGCTAAAGGTAAATTATCTGACAGGTGGAACTATATCCAGTCCCTGGATCTGCTCCTGATATGCGCCGGGTAGTAATATTTTTTTGAGCATCCAGTCCATTTTCATAAGCCGGCTGACTTTGTACAATGGAACAACAGGGGTCAGCAATGAAAAATCACTGAACTGTAATAATTCTTTTACCTGATGTGGCACTACCAATTTCTGGGCTTCAATTAATACGCGGAATCGCATATTGCCCAGGTGCTTTCGATATTGCTTGAAAAGATCTTCGGTATAATGCGATTTCTCCAAATCCTGCTCTAAATGAGCTTCCCGCACCGGTAACCATTCCTGATAAGTTGCAGGAAGAGCTTTTAAACCCATGCGTGAGCCCATACGGTAAAAAACATCATACACCTCCTGCTTTTCGTCCGCTGTCAGTTTCCGCTCCAGCAATTCGTAAGCAGCGATTGAATAATAAATCAGCATGAACAATACATCACGATAAGACCAATCAGGGATCTGGCTACCTCTTTTTTTCTCCAATCCTGCATGGATAGCAGCCATGGTATCTATTGCTTTATGCGCTTGTTGAGTTGGTGTAAATACGATCCTTCGGGCATACTCAACAGTGGAAAATAACCGGCCAATCGGATCTGCAGGAAGTTTCCCAGTATAGTATAACCAGTCCACCGCTTTATTAAGTGCAAACTCAGCCGCAGCCCCTGCAAATATGAACAAAATAGTATCGCTCTTACCCCAGATCTTCCTTACAATGGAGTCCTCTGCCACAAAAAATTCCATGGAGAAACTGATTTCTACTAAGGTAAGTTATAACAGGTATTCATCCCCTATCTTAGCAGTTAAAGTCGAAGGGCATGAAAAAAATCGCTATTGCTGTTTTGCTTTTCCTATCCACTGGTTTATATGCACAAAACCAACCAGGAAAACTGACCATTGAAAAAATTATGGCAGATCCCAAATGGATCGGAAGTTCGCCATCCAATTTGCAATGGAGTGCTGATGGTTCGATCCTGTATTTCGATTGGAATCCGGAAAATGCAGCAGCCGATTCAACATATTTTATCACAAAGGAAAATCGCACTCCACAAAAACTGGCTAGCTCAAGGAAAAACGATATCCTACACTATCGTAACCTGGTTTTTAACCTGTCTCGCAGTCAGGCCCTCTATCAAAAAGACGGTGATATTTTTCTAATGGATACCAAAACAGGAAAAACCAGGCAGATAACACAAACAGTTGCCTCAGAAATGAATCCGGTTTTTTCTTTCAATGAGAAGAGGATCGTATTTCAACAGCAGCAGGACCTATATGCCTGGGATCCTGAAACCGGTCAGCTGCAACAATTGATCAGCGTTCAGAAAACCGCCCCTGCAGAAAGCAAACAGCGTTCGGGTTCACAGGAGGAATGGTTAAAAAAAGATCAGTTGGAATGGATGGAAGTTATCCGGGAACGTAAGGAAAAAAAAGAAGCCACCGAAGCCTTTACCAAATCTTTACCAAAGCCAAAACAGGTTCGGCAACTGTTTACCGGCGATAAAATGATGCGAAATCTACAGATCAGTTCAGATGGTCGCTATATCAGTTATACACTTTTCAAACCGGATCAGAATGGCAAGCGAACCATCGTCCCCAACTATGTTACTGAAACAGGTTTTACTGAAGATATTCCGGCAAGAACCAAAGTAGGCAGCCCTTCGGGAACCAGTGAATTATTTGTGTATGATCGCGAAAAAGACAGTCTTCATGTCGTTTCGCTGGATTCAATTCCGGGTATTGAAGATCTTCCTGACTATCTGAAAGATTATCCGTCCAGGTTGTCAAATGCGAAAAAAACCAAACGCCTGCTTTCGATTGGCCGGCTGAGCTGGTCGCCTTCCGGTAGCAATGCTATGGTTGAAATCTATTCACAGGATAACAAGGACAGATGGATCATGCAATTGATTCCATCAGAAGGAAAATTGAAACTCGCAGACCGGCAACGGGATGAAGCCTGGATTGGTGGCCCCGGTATCGGGAGTTTTAGTGCTTCCGCCGGATGGATCAATGAACATGAATTTTTTTTCCAGTCTGAAGTAACCGGGTATTCCCATCTTTACAAGTATACTATTCAAACCGGTAATAAAACAGCACTTACACAAGGTAGTTATGAAGTACAATCCGTACAGGTGTCGAAAGACGGAAAGTATTTTTTCATTACCACAAACGAAGTTCATCCCGGTGAAAAACATTTTTATCGGTTATCCGTTACCGGTGGAAAACCGGAACGCATCACACAGCTTACAGGAGCCAACCAGGTAGTGCTATCTCCAGATGAAAAACAGCTGGCTATTTTATATTCCTATTCCAATAAACCCTGGGAACTCTATTTGCAGGATAACAATCCTAAAGCGAAAGCGCAACAGATCACCAATAAGGCCAAATCCGAATTGTTTGCCTCTTATACCTGGCGCGATCCGGAGCTGGTACAGGTTCCGGCTGCAGATGGAGCGATGGTTCCTGCAAGATTCTATCGCCCGGCAAATCCTGATCCTTCCAAGCCGGCCGTAATTTTTGTTCATGGAGCAGGCTATTTGCAGAATGCGCACAAATGGTGGAGCAGTTACTTCAGAGAATATATGTTTCATAACATGCTGGCCGACCAGGGATACTATGTGCTGGATATGGATTACAGGGGAAGTGCAGGATATGGCCGCGATTGGCGGACTGCCATCTATCGTCACATGGGAGGTAAGGATCTGACTGATCATATCGACGGAGCAAAATGGCTGGCAAAAGAACATGGAGTGGATGCCAAAAGGATTGGGATTTATGGTGGATCCTATGGCGGTTTCATCACGCTGATGGGCCTGTTTACCTCTCCTGGAACATTTGCAGCAGGAGCAGCGCTTCGTCCTGTTACCGACTGGGCACATTACAACCATGGATATACTTCCAATATTCTAAACACGCCTGCAGAAGACAGCATTGCCTACAGAAGAAGTTCACCCATCTATTTCGCAGCCGGCCTACAGGATCATCTGTTGATTTGCCATGGCATGGTGGATGTCAATGTGCATTTTCAGGATGTAGTGCGACTCAATCAACGACTTATCGAATTAGGAAAAGAAAACTGGCAGGTAGCCATGTACCCAATGGAGGATCATGGATTTGTTGAACCCTCCAGCTGGGCGGATGAATACAAACGAATATTTAACCTGTTTGAAACGGTGCTAAAGAGAAGAAGTAACTGAATCTTTCAGCACCAACAGTGCTCCAAGAGCAGCCCCCTGTGCGTTCTCACCAAACTGTATAGTCAGTTTGGGAAATGCAAGTTTAAGAAAGTGAATGAAGAGTTCATTTCTCGCAAAACCACCTTCCAAAAAGAGAATACGTATATCTTCAGTAACAACTAAACGAATCGATACTGCCTGTAAGGTAATCAGATCAAACATTAGTTGGTGATAGGCTTCCGAAGCTGAAGCAAATTCCTGTAAGGAACGATCACGGAAGGCGAGCTGTTCAATCAGGGAACCGGGTGCAGGTGTAAAGGAGGATGGTATCGGAGTAAAGTTTTCATCAACTGTAACCGATAACACCTGCTCAACAGATAGTTGAAAATGTTCGGCTATACGTTTTACCTGGATTTCATGTTCATGCCCTCCAAAGAGCCGGCTTGCTTTAACCGGTTTGCCTTCGCAACTCAGAAAACAAAGACAATCCAATGCCAACTCCTGACTGGTAAGCGGATCTTCATTAAATGGATTCAATGTAATACACCAGGTGCCCGTAGAAAGCAATGCAAATTTTTTATCCGCCTGCTGAAGATAGGGAACAAGAGCGGCGGAACTATCGTGCATGCCAATCCCACACCAGAAAGCCCGCCCCTTGTATCGAACGCGTTCTTTATAATCCAAAGGAAACAGTGGAGCCAATTTTTCGGTTAAGCCTTCCTGTTTGACCCATTCATGATAGTCGTTTTTTTCATAATCCCATAAACCCGTATGACAACCAATGCTGGTTGAATCCGAACTGTGAAGTCCGGTTAACAAATAAGAGCAATACTGCGGTAAATGAAGGGCGAAATTCAGCCGTTTGAACAATTCCGGTTGTTCCACTTTCAACCGGTAAAGCTGTAAGCCGGAATTCAGACTTCCGAGGTAGGGGGAAGCTGTTTCCCGCGACCAGGATTCCTGTCCTCCATATTTCTCGAACAATGCTTTTGCGAGTTCGTCAGGATACGGTTTTAAATAATTATAGAGTGGTGTTATTGGTTGACCATTTTCATCCAGGTAAACCAGGCTTGCTCCATAAGCAGAGAAATTTACTGCCTGAAGGTTCCAGCCAGGGTTTTCAATAATTCTATCGAGAGCAGAAAATATAAAGCGACGAATCGCCAATAAATCATCACAGGGAAAACCATCTTCATCGGTTAATTCCTCAATGCGTTCAGCATACTGATCAACTACCCGCTGTTGCTCATCAAATAACAATAGTTTCTTATTGGTTTTGCCAATATCAAAAATAGCAGTTAAACCTATAGGAATCATGCACGCTAGTTATAGTCCGGTTGCTACCGTTTTTTCTCCTCTTTTTTTAATCAATGTGTTTCGTATCGCTTCTGACCGGAATAGTTCAAGGGGTTCCAAAGCACCACCCTTCCTAAATCGTGCTTCCGCAACGAGTGGTCGAAGATCTGTACGATAAGCAGCCTGTAATAATTCCTGGCAACGAACCACATCATTGGCAGCCTGCGCCTGTTTTAGCGCAGCCGTGTCAATCAATAAGGCTTGCGCATAGGCAATCAGAATAGCTTCAACAGATTGCATCAGATCTTCCAGCGGATCTTTCACATTGTGTGAGGCGTCAATCATCCAACCCAGGTCTTTGGCATGATTCATATTTCTTGCATTCATACCCTCTACCAGTTCATTGAATATTAAAAACAGCTGGTAAGGATTGATACTGCCTACAGTCAGATCATCATCACCGTATTTGCTATCGTTGAAATGAAACCCTGCCAGTTTACCTTCCATCAAAAGCAAGGCTACTATCTGTTCAATATTAGCGTTGGGCAGATGATGGCCAAGATCCACAAGGGTATAGGCTTTGGGGCCCAGCTTTGATGCATAGAGTAAGGATTGTCCCCAATCCCCTACTGTCATGCTGTAAAAATTTGGCTCGAACGCTTTGTATTCGATAAAGACCTTCCAATCCGCTGGAAGTGCCTGATAGATTTCCTGCAAACTTTCCAATGTGCGTTCAAATGCTCCTCTGAAATTTAATTGACCGGGAAAACAGGATCCATCCGATAGCCAGACCGTAATAGCTTTGGAACCAAGTTCAACACCATGTTTAATCACTTCAAAGTTATGGTCAATTGCCTGTTTACGGACAGCTTTATCTACGTGTTGTAATGACCCGAACTTATAACTGAGTGCCTGATGCGGTTGATCCTGAAAGGTATTCGAATTAACCGCATCAAATGTTAACCCATATTCCTTAGCCAATTTTCTGATAGCAGCAGGATCTTGCGGAACATCCCAGGGAATATGCAATGATATTGCTCCACTGGCCCGATTGAGTTGGTGCAGCAATCCAACATCTTCCATTTTTTCTTCCAGTGAACGGGGTTCGCCACCTCCTGAAAAACGACCAAATCTTGTACCACCTGTTCCTAAAGCCCAACTGGGGATCGCCACCTGAAAGGCTTCGATCTGCCGGATGATTTGCTCTGTTTCTGGGAATTCATCCTGCAGTGAAGCTAGTTTAAGGTTATGTCGGCGAAGCCGCTGTTCATTATGTTTTTCAATTATGGAGCCTTCCAAAAGCATAGTCAATCGTTTTTTGTAAGTTATCCCTTTTCAAACAATCCCTAGCGAAGGAACGCCATCCCTACTCCACCATCCACATTAAGTGCATTACCGGTTGATTTTTTCAATAATCCACCCACAAATGCAAAACAGGCATTGGCAATATCTTCGGGAATAATGATTTCATTCAGCAAGGTTCTTTTTGCATAGTAGGCTGGCAAATCCTCTACAGAAATACCATAAGCTTTGGCTCTTCCTTCTGCCCATCCGCCTGACCAGATATTGCTGTCGGCGATAACGGCATCGGGGTTAACAGCATTCACCCGTATTTTATCCGCACCTAATTCAGCCGCCATTAATCTTGTCAAATGTGCCTGCGCTGCTTTCGCGGATCCATAACCCGGATTATTCGGGCCAGCCACTACTGCATTTTTTGAAACAATGTTCACAATATCTCCTCCCATTCCCTGTTTGCGAAGAATGGCAATTCCTTCTTTTGATACCATGAATTGCCCCTTTACCAGGATATCATACAAACGATCCCATTCTTCCAAACTATGTTCAGCTATAGATTTGGAAATACTGATCCCTGCATTGTTGACGATGATATCAACTCCACCAAATTGGAGAACGACATTTTCATACGCGGATTGAATGGATGTACCATCCGTTACATCAAGAAGCACCGATCTTACCTGATCTTTTCCAAATTGGTGAATAAATTCAATTTCAGCATTTTTCAATCGCTCTTCATTCAGGTCATTCAGTACTACACAGGCTCCCTCTTCAGCGAATTTTTTTGCAATGGCTTTCCCGATACCACCCGCACTTCCGGTAACCAGCGCAATTTTCCCTGTCAGTACTTTAGGCTTCGGCATGCGCTGCAGTTTGGCTTCTTCCAGTAACCAGTATTCGATATTAAATGCTTCCTGTCTTGGTAACGCAGTGTATTCACTGATTGCTTCCGCGCCACGCATCACATTAATTGCATTGATATAAAATTCCGCTGCTACCCGGGCTGTCTGTTTGTCCTTAGCAAAAGTGAACATCCCGATTCCCGGATATAAAATCACTACAGGGTTGGGGTCTCGCATAGCCGGACTATCAGGATGCTTACATGCTGTATAATAATCAGCATACATGTTACGGTATTCTTCAAAAGCAGGAGCTAACCGTTGTCGAATCAAATCCGTATTGCTCAAGTCTGCATCCGGCGCAATTTCCAGTACGAGCGGACTGATCTTTGTTCTCAGAAAATGGTCCGGACAACTGGTACCCATCGGTGCCAACCGGTCAAGGTTAACCGAATTTATAAACTGTAGCACACGATCATCATCTGTAAAATGCCCTACCATGGAAACCTGGCTGCTACAAAATCCACGAAGTACAGGCGCCAATGCAGCCGCTTGTTTATATCGATCGACCTTTGAAGCAGCTTTGATTTTTTCGCCTCCGAATGGATGGACTTTTGCCGTTACTTTTTGTTCAATATACTGAGCGCACTGTTCCACCACTTCAAGGGTATTGATATAACATTCATAAGCTGTATCCCCCCAGGTAAATAAACCATGTGACCCCAGCATAATTCCCCTCATTCCGGGATTTTCGCTTAAGCATTGCCGTAATTTCAATCCAAGATCAAAGCCAGGTCGTTGCCAATCCACCCATCCGATTTTTCCATTGAATAATTCCTCTGTTATCTTCCTGCCATCTTTAGCAGCCGCAATCGCGATGGCTGCATCCGGGTGCAGGTGATCAATGTGTTTAAAGGGCAGAAATGCATGAAGGGGTGTGTCAATAGAAGGTGCTTTGCTGTTCAGATCATATATGCAATGATTAAACAATTCCACCATCTGGTCTTCCATCTCAATCCCTTTGTAGACAGTTTCCAATTGATGAAGGCGGTTCAGATACAATGCTGCCAATCCGGATTTTTTCAATGTACCTATATCACCACCGGACCCTTTCACCCACATCACTTCGGTCGGCTCGCCGGTAAGAGGATCGGGTTGTAAAAGTTTGCAGGATGTATTACCGCCACCATAATTGGTTAACCGTAAATCAGCACCCAATAAATTGGAGCGGTATAAGAGCAGCGCAACTTCATCGCCCTCCAGGGAAGCTGCTTTATCTGCATCCCATAAATAATTGACATATTTAAATTGATCCGTCGCAGTTGTCATATATAAGTTTCAAATAAATGATCAGTTTCGAATGGAATTGCCATAACCAACTACCAATACAGACAATATGATCAACAGAATTCCGATGATAACATTTCTGCGTGCCTTAACAGGAGTGCCTTTCCACTCATTGAGAATTAATCCCCATGCATTAGCCACCAGTATAATAAAAGCCATATGAAGAATCCAGGAACTTGGACCATTCCCCAATTTGCTTTCGCCCATTCCATAGAAGAAAAACTGCAGGAACCAGGTTGTGCCTGCCAGTGCACAGAATAGCAGATTTTTTGCAAGCGGAACGGTTTTGCTGCTATAATCGCCAAAGGTCTTATTGCGATAATTTAAAATCAGGCACCAAATCAGGTTGGTGGTGAGTCCACCCCATAAGACCACAACGTAGGTAACATTATTCTGGAAAAGAAATTCACCCTGACCAGTATTTGCTGCTTTCCAAATTTCATTCGCTGTGTTTGCCATGGGCTTTCCTGCTTCCAATCCGAAATTGAAGCAGGCACTCAGGATGCCACTGATGATCGAAACCAGTAATCCGATTCCAAATTTATATTCCTGGTTTGCTGTAGTTTCGGTTGTTCCGGATTGAAGAAATTTTTCCTTTTTTGTACCGGCTTTGCCACACCAGATGATGCCGAGAATACAAATAGCTAATCCTGCTAAAATAGTAACCCCCCAATAGGTGCCGGTGAGCATGCCGATAGTATCCTTGCCTTCACCCGGGTTAAACTGGTAATAAATTGCGGGGATCAGGGCGCCGAATACCATACATAAACCCAGGATTATGCTGCTACCTAAAGACACGCCAAGATAGCGAACACCCAGTCCGTATGTGAGTCCGCCAATTCCCCAGAGCAGACCAAAAAAATAGGTGAGTGCCAGCGTGGAGAACTTTGTTTCTGCTATAATTGTCGCAAATCCCGGGATAGTGATCCAGGCAGCCAATGGCGGCACGATCAGCCAGGAAAACAATCCTCCGATCAGCCAGTAGGTTTCCCAGGACCAACCCTTAACTTTTTTGTATGGTATATAAAAACTGCCGGAGGCAAATCCTCCTATAAAGTGAAAAAGTACTCCTAATATGGCTTGCATACCTTAAAAATACAGGACAGTTGTTGTTCAACTGTCCTGCAGTTACCCGTCGGTTACCCGACCAGCAATTAGTTGATGGAATACCGGTAGGTCAGCCCATAAGTAGCAGGGGGCGCAATATGAACCGCACCAAAATCATAGGCATAGGAAATATATTGCTGGTCGGTGATATTCCTGCTCCAGAAATAAAATTCCGAACGACGGGTATAAATCCCTGCCCGGGCATTCAGCAACTGGTAAGGCGATTGCCGGATGCTGTTCGATAAATTAAAATATTGTTCACCGAGATAGGTCCATTCTCCCCGCACCCGAATACCCATATGTGCTTTTGGAAATACGATCCGCTCATACTGAACAGCCAGCATAGAAGTAACAGCCGGCGTAAAGATCTGGCGTCTGCCACTCAGGTCCACTTCATCGCCATTGCTGGAAACCTTGAGCGAGCTGTATTTCGCACGGGTGGTTCCGAAATTGTAATCGACCTGGAGACCTTTAATCGGTTTGGAAGAAAGTTCAAATTCCAAACCGCGACTTACCAGTTTGCCGGTATTCCGGGTGATGGTAATTGCATCAGGAAGCACCAGGGTTGGAACCTGGGCATCCGTTAATTCGGTATAGAATACTGTAATACCTAAGCGCAGTTTGCGATTCCATAATTCCTGCCGGAAACCCAATTCCAGGTTCGAGCTGTATTCAGGTTTGTAGGAAAACAAGGGAGGCTGGGAGGGATCCGATCCCAGGCTGGTTAAGCCACCGGTTCTGAACCCACGGGTGAAATTGGCAAAAAGCCTTCCCTGTTCATTCACTTCATAACTAATACCCACTTTGGGAGAAACCGCAGAGAAGCCGGCCTTCGCAGATGTGTCCGGACGGGTCACCATTGGATCAGCACCTTCCGGCTGGAACTCTCCCAGTACATTCAGCTTCTTGGATTCATAATCATAACGAAATCCTGCCAGCACATTCCACCTTTCTGATATCGCATATTCCAGCTGACCAAAGAATGCCAACCCGCGGTTGCTTGCTTTGGATGTAGTTATGGACGAGAAATTGGTCATGGGCGCCCCGATCAGCCCGGCATCTTCTCCAAAATAAGTAGCCTGTTTTACCGGCGCCTGCTGGGAAAACAGGTAGGCCCCTGCAGTCCAGTTCAATCGGGATGCAGCAGGTGTATTAGTTAACCTGAACTCCTGGGTCCACACGCTAACCTTGTTATATGCTTTGCCATAATCATTGATGATGGAAACCGCATCCAGGGGAGAAAAATCACCATCCAGCGGAGAATTATAGTACCGATAGTTTTTCTGAAAGGCCGTTTGCGAACTGAATAACAGTTTGTCAGAACGGTGTTGCACAGCCAGGCTCGCATTTTGAGTATTATCAATCATTTTACCCACCGCATTCTGGCTTAGCTTATAAGGCTCTTCCAATGCCGTTTCCACCCCGTTTACGAGGGGGAAAGCTCCCCAGTTGCGGTTATTCTGATGTTTAAAATTCGCAGTAACAGACCAGTGCTGATTCAGGCGGTATTTGAGAAAATAATTACCACTGATGGTTTGCTGTTCATCAAAACTTTTGTTGTTGAACTCGTTGGTATAATACCCATCCCTACCCTGGATCAAAGCTGTTGCTCCAAAATACAAACGATCTTTGACAACCGGTGTCTGAACACCTGCCGTATACCTGAACTGATCATAATTGCCATTGGTCAGTTCAACGAAAGCCCTTGTTTTATTGGAAGGTTGTTTTGTAATGATATTGATTACACCGCCCATCGCATTGCGGCCATATAATGTTCCCTGTGGTCCACGTAACACTTCTATGCGCTCCACGTCATTGAGCTGCGGGATATATGTATCCAGGCTGAACTGATTAACGCCATCCACGTACACCGCTACAGCAGGATCGTAGGATGTTGTGGTAATTCCGCGTATGCCCACCACATTTCTTTCATCACCGGAATGCCCCGCAAAATAATTGGGTATAATACCCGTGAGCTCTCTCGTATTCCATAACCGGTACTGATTGATTTCTTTTGCAGATAAAGAGCTGATGCTATACGGAATAGTAGTCAGTCGCTGCTCCTTTTTCTCAGCACTCACAATCACCTCATCCAGTTGCACTACAGATTCTGTTAACTGAATAGTCAGGTCTGTAACTGCTTGTTTTATCTGTACTTCTTTGGTTGCGATAGCATATCCAATAGCGGTAACTTCCAACAGGTAGTTGCCTGGCGCTAATTGCCGGAACTCAAACTGGCCGGAGGCATCAGTACTTTGGATTTCATCACTGTTCAATAACCGAACAGTTGCCCTGGCAATAGTTCGGTTATTGATATCAGTTATACGTCCGCTCAATGTAAAAGACTGTTGAGCCTGAACAATTGAAGCAACTAATAGGAATGCGGATAAAATAAAAAAGACAACTCGTTTCATATCGTATCGGATCAAATAATTAATTACCTGTTAATGTCAATCCTTGTAAAGCCAGGGTTGTAAAGCTGCCTTCTCCGGAAGGCTTGCTCACTAGGTAAAGTTTATGAATTTTTCCATCAGTTACTGGTTCAATTGCTGCAGAAAGCATAGTGCCGCCAAAACTTCCTGGTTTTACAGCCGGATGACCTGTGGTTCCAAGCTGTATGGTTCCCAGTAATTTACCATCCGGTGCATCCAGCCTTACTTCAAAACCAATCGCCTGCTTCGGTGCTTCCTGCCAGCCTGCCGTAAGCTGTATTCCTTTCACTCCGGTCAGATCAATATCAGGAATTGCAAAATGACCAACACCATTCGGAACAATCATCAGCGTCATTCCATTATAATTCATAACCGAATAATCCTTCATATCAGCAGCTTCTGCAAAATTCATTATAGGATGCCTGAGTGCTGCCTGTGCAGAGGAAGAAAGCGAACGCAAACCAGGTCCGCCTTTATCTGAATAGGTGGCAGAGATTACCAAAGCTCCGTTTGGTTTCACCGGCTTTCCTAATGTTGGCTGCAGGCTTCCGGCAACCGGAAGGGATTTCTGTTTGGTTCCGGCATTCAGAGATTGAATCCAGTTTACAATTTTAGCCGCATCTCCGGGCTTCAGATCCGGATGCGCAGGCATTGCTACCTCGCCCCATACACCTGCGCCACCTTTGATCATCTTGTTGATCAGGTAACTGGCGGCATCCGCCTGGCCAGCATATTTTTTAGCTACTTCAAAATAAGCCGGACCAATCGACTTTTCATTTTCCTTGTGACAGGATTTACAATCCAGCGACTGAATCAGACTCTTACCAATGATTACATCTGAGACAACCTGGTGACCAAGATTAGCGCCAGCCTTATCAAAACCTTCCACGTAATCTGCTGATATGTATAAGTCTGTAAGATCCTTGCCTGCATTCGGATCGTCCGCATCTTTCACCTGCACTTCATACTGCACAGGAATACCAGGAAAATAAAAGCGCTGATTTCCTTTAAGCATCACTGTTACCTCAGGTGCAATGTTGCCCGCATAGAGGGCCGCACCGGGAGATTTGCTGCTTGCTTTTGAAGGATCGCTCACTTCTACTGTTATTTCATAGTCGCCTGCTTTTTCATATGTATGCGTTATAGCAGGCTCTGTTGTTTCCTTGATTACGCCATTGCCCAAATTCCATTTGTAGCTCATTTTATCTTTCTCGGGATCTTTCGCCTCCACATTAGCCGTTACCGTAAGAGGAAGTTTACCAGAGGTTTTATCAAGTGTAACAGTTCCCACTTTGGGGGCGCGATTGCCACCATTGTAGTCGATCCTGCCAAGACCTGCATCCGGATTCTTACTGAACCAGCCACTTCCATATTCAATGAAATAGAGTTTGCCATCCGGACCTACTTCCATATCGATCATGCTGTTGAACCGGATATTGGAGAGAAAAGGTTCCATCTTATCAAAATCGCCATTGGGCAACATGGTCACCGCTTTTACCCAACCCCTGATCCAGTCATAGATAATTAGTTTACCATTATAATAATCGGGTAACCGGGTTTCAGCAGGAAAACGATCCGTATAATATACGGGGCCTGCCATTGCATTTCTTCCGCCTGTCATCACCTGCGGGAACTCCGCAGATGGACCATAAGGATACCAGATAAAAGCCGACTGAGGAACCGGCAGTTCTTTAACACCTGTATTATTGCGGGAGTTGTTTAACGGCTTATTTACATCAAACTTTGCACCGGTAGTTCCCGTACCATAATCATACTCATAATAGGGTTTGTTATCGGCAATAAAGAAAGGCCATCCGAAATGACCGGCTTTCCTGGCCTGGTTTACTTCATCATATCCTCTTGGACCACGGGTATCGAAACTGTCCACCCCAGCATCCGGCCCCACTTCACCCCAGTATAGATAACCTGTTTTCTGATCTACTGAAATACGATAGGGATTACGGTTACCCTGCACATAAATTTCAGGTCTTGTTCCGGGCGTTCCTTTCGGATAGAGATTACCATCCGGAATTTCATAACTGCCATCCTCTGTTACCCGGATACGCAGAATTTTGCCCCGGAGATCATTTGCATTGCCGGAAGTGCGACGTGCATCATATTGCTGATGTCCGGGACGGTCATCCAGCGGTGCATAACCATGACTTACATAAGGTTGTTTGGGTTCATCAAAAGGAGTAGCATTATCGCCGGTTGAAACATAAAGTAATCCGTCTTTGTCAAACGCAATGGAACCACCTGTATGGCAGCATATATTACGATCGGAATGAAATTCCAGCACTACTTTTTCATTAACCAGCGTGTCTTTTTCAAATGTGAAGCGGGATAACCGGTTTACGGAAGCTTCGGCCGGACTGTAAAAAATAAACACTTGCTTATTCTTTTCAAAATTAGGATCCACCTGTAATCCAAGTACTCCTTCCTCTGCGTTTACTCCCGGTGTTTCCGTTTTCCAGTAAGCATTCAGAAAGAGTGCCTGCTTAACAGTTGAATCGCCGGACTTATAATAAAGAATCTCGCCCCTTCTTTGCGCAATCAGGATATCCAGGTTAGGCAACACCGTTAGTTCGGTAGGCTCGAAGAAAGTGCCGTTTACCAGCATGGTTTTGGTGAAACGATCTTCATCCGGCACCATCGCTGTTTTTGCTTTTGAATAATCGAGCTTTTTATTTTTTCCAATGGCATATTGTATACCACCAAGCAAATGTTTTAAAAAAGCCTCTTCTGTAAATGATTCTTTGGTATGACCCAAAGCTGTATAAAAAGCGCGACCGCCATCGTATTCATGATACCAGGACATCGGGTGATCATCACCGTTTTTTCCACCATTATAACTCTTCTCATCAATTTTCATGAGCACAGATACAGCTTTGTTCATTTTTTTATAGCTATAGAACTCATCGGTACGTTTCCAGTCGGCAGGCAGGTGTTTGGTTGCTGCATGCGTATTGTCAACTACCTTTAATACACCTTCCTGTACATTGGGAAATGTATCAGTAATTCCGGGATGATCCAGAAAATATCCTCCAACCATTCTGCCGTACCAACCCCAATCATATTCAGTATCTGCAGCAGCATGCACACCCGCATAACCACCTCCTGCCTGAATATAACGCTCGAAGGCTGCTTCCTGGTAATGGTTTAATACATCACCTGTAGTGCTTAAAAAAACTACAGCAGAATAATTACGCAGACTGTCTTCATTAAAATAAGTTGCGTCTCTTGTGGTATCCACATCAAAACCATTTTCTGCACCCAATTTTTGAATGGCAGCCATTCCATCAGGAATGGAATTGTGATAAAATCCGGCTGTTTTACTAAAAACAAGAATTTTCGGTTTACCGGGACGGGAATTACAAGAGGGAAGAAAAATCAGACCTGATACTACCAAAACCAGGATTCCGGCGAAGAATCGTTGCATGCTATTGAATTAAATTTGTTAAAACTACCGAATTGCTACAGTATTTATTTATACTTTCTAATTGAATAAATCTATTTTTTTAACTTGTTTGCTATACTATGACATCTGATAATATTTACAGATATATCCAGATTGATGATCGTTCTGTAACACCCAAATACCAGCAACTTATTAGTTCCCTGCTTAAGGCGGTAGAATCAGGAGGCATTACAACCGACTATCCCCTACCTTCCATTAATGAATTAAGCTATGAGCTGGATATTTCCCGCGATACCGCTGAAAAAGCCTACCGGCATCTGAAGCAAATGGGCGTTATCGGCTCCGTTCCCGGAAAAGGTTATTTCATAATAAAAACGGATATTTCCCAAACCATCCAGGTTTTCCTCTTATTCAACAAACTCAGCGCACATAAAAAAATCATCTACGATTCAATGGTATCCATGCTGGGTGAAAAAGCAGCAATTGATTTTTATATTTACAACAATGATTACGGACTGTTTAAACAACTCCTGCGCAATCTCAAAACAGATTATACGCATTGTGTGATCATACCTCATTTCCTGGAAGGCGGCGAATTGGCTTACCAGGAAATCAATGCGATAGAAAATGCTCAACTTATCCTTCTCGACAAAAAGATCCAGGGTATTAACCGTCCTTTCGGCGCAGTGTATGAAAATTTTGAACGCGATATTTTTTCCGCTCTCGTGGAAGCACTGCCTGCTCTACAGCGTTATGATACCATTAAAATTATTTTTCCTTCCTACACGTATTTCCCAGATGAAATACTAAAAGGCTTTCTTCATTTCTGCAGGGAATATGCCTTCCAGTATAAAGTGGTCGCCAACATCAAGGAGGAGACCATTTCAAAAGGAGAGGTTTATATCAACCTGATGGAAGAAGACCTCGTGGTATTATTGGATAAAATTCAGCAAATGCAATGGCAACCCGGACAGGATGTAGGTATCATCTCCTACAATGAAACACCACTTAAACGTTTTATTCTGAACGGCATTACTACTATCTCTACTGATTTCAAAGCAATGGGCGAAGCAACTGCCAGAATGATTATCGACAACCAACTGAGTGAAGTTGAAGTACCCTTTAAACTCACTCTGCGTCCATCGCTCTGATTATTTTTTCTTCATTGCTTCGGCAATGCCTTTTTCTACCAGGGGTTCCATGATTTTGTATCCTGCTTCCGTAGGATGAATGCCGTCGTTTGCCAAATTCGCCGGCAATCCCTTGCGTTCATCCGCCATCGCACCAAAATAATCTACGTATACCAGTCCCTGCTTTTTGGCATACTCTTTCAACAGTGCATTCAATGCAACTACTTTTCCCGCAGGCTCCTTACCCGGGCTCCAGGGGAAATCATAAGCCGGCAGCACTGAACAAAGAACCACTTTGATATTATTTGCTTTCGCTATCTCTGCCATGGAAACAATATTATCAAAGGTCTGCTCAATAGTCATAGGCCCGGTATTACCCGCAATATCATTTATCCCTGCCAGAATCACTACTACTTTTGGTTTAAGGTTGACAACATCCGGTTTGAAACGCAGCAGCATCTGGGGAGTGGTTTGTCCGCTTATACCACGGTTAATGTAAGGACGACCTGAAAAGAAACCGGGACGACTGTTTTTCCATCCTTCCGTTATGGAATTTCCCATGAACACCACCCGTTGTTCACCAGCTTTTGGTGCACCGATTGCTTCATTGTCTTTCGCGAACCTCCGGAAATTGGCCCAATCATTTTTATTTAAAAGCTCCTGTTCCATACTGCCTTTTTTCCATCCCTTATAATCGGTATTCGCTTTCCATCCGGTTGGATTTACTGGCCATAGCCAGCCATGTTCTCCCATCCAGTCGGCCACCCTTTCCATCCATGTATCGGTATGCAGGTTCTGTTTGCGCATGCCGAATCCATGTCCGCCAGTTTCATACATGTGCAATTCCACCGGTTGTTTTGCTGCCAGCCATTTGTTGTAGATATCCACGCTATGCGGAGCCAGTCCCAAATTGTCATTCGAAGCTGCAATTACAAATGCCGGCATTGGAACAGATGGTACAGTTGTTTTACCTGGTAATCTTCCTGTATACGCATAAACCGGAACAATAAAGTCCGGGCGGTTTTTTTCTTCTGCATTATACGCAACCGACATTGTTACATTACCTCCTGCAGAGAAGCCCATAAAACCAATCCGGTTTTTTGCAATGTTGAACTCATCGGCATGCGCTCGAACATATTCCACTGCTTTTAGTCCGTCTTCCATGGTCATTGGCAGCACAGTTGCATAATCGTATTTCTCGGCACCGTTCCCTGAAATAGCTTTCCCCATTTCAATGGTTGGTTCATCCGTAAGACTTTTAACCAATCTATACTTCAATACAAAGGCAGTAACTCCTTTTGTATTTAACCATTTGGCAACATCAATACCTTCACTGTTAATCGAGAGTGCGTGAAAGCCCCCACCAGGAGCTATAATCACCGCCGTATTGGTGTTATTTCCCGCGGGTGCCGGATAAACCGTGATACTTGGTTCGGTAACATTATAAACCACCGGAGTCTGCCAGGAACTATTCTCCAGGTATTTCTCTGTCCAGTTCCAGTTTTCAGAACCGGGTGCTTTACCATTGTATAACTTAATTACCTGCTGCGCATAACCTATACTGTTAGTACATCCAATTATCAACAGCAAAACAATCAATCGTTGCATAGTTGTCGGGGATTTTGTCTCCTAAATATACTTCAAGTTTGATGGTCAGTTGGAATTCAATTTCTGCATTCGAACCGATACCTGCCGGATCCGATCCGCACCGGTATGGTGCCCTCAACAGCTCCCAATGGTTCAAGATCTGTCCGGCCCAATAAAGGCTTTCCGGATTCCGAAATATCTGCTGCAGAAGTAGCCGGACAAAATATCGTTGCAATTGTATTGGGCGGTACAACGATCTCCATAATCAACTGGTCATCTTCCATTTTCCATCCTGCAGCCAATTCACCATAAGCAGTCTGTAAGCTTGCTTTGGCATAACTCAGCTTTCCACCTGGACGAGGCCGAACAAAAAATTGCTTAAAACCCGGATGAGCGGGGTCAGCCTGTATTCCGGTTATGTGTTCATACATCCATTCCCCAATCGCGCCATAGGCATAATGATTAAAGGAATTCATACCTGCATTCTGAAAACTGCTATCGGGCTTTTGGCCGTCCCAACGCTCCCAAATAGTGGTTGCACCCATCTTTACAGGGTATAACCAGGAAGGATAAGTTTCCTGCAGTAATAAGGTGAAAGCAAGGTCTTCATGCCCGAAACGGGACAATACTTTACACAGGTAAGGAGCGCCAAGAAAACCGGTAGTAAGGTGATTGTCATACGATTTCACATTTTCTGCCAGTCGGTTGGCCGCCTGCTGCCGCATGGATTCGGGTAACATATCAAACTGAAGAGCTAGCACATAAGCAGTTTGGGAGGAAGAAACCAACCTTCCGTTGGGAGTTAGATATTCTTGTTGAAAAGCTCTTTTAATTTCGTTTAATAGTGACCGGTAGTTGGCAGCATCCTCCGTTTTTCCCAACACTTCAGCTGCCTGCATGGTAAGCTGGGTACTGTATGCGTAGAAACATTGTGCAATCAGGTATTTATCCGTAATAGCTGCACGGCCATCGGTATCATCATCCGGACGATAAAACAGCCAGTCGCCAAAATGGAAACCTGTATTCCACAAATTTTTATTGCTCTTACTGCTCATGAATTTAATCCAGGCCTGCATGCTTGCGTACTGTTCAGCCAGTGTACGCAGATCGCCATATACTACCCATTGCTGCCAGGGAATGATGGTTGCCGCATCTGCCCATCCTGCAGAGCCAACAGCCCCTTCACCCAGCACATTGGGAACCACAAAGGGAACCGCGCCATTGGAAAGCTGATCCAGTGAAAGATCTTTCAGCCATTTGGAGAAGAAGGCACGTACATCAAAGTTGAAAGTAGCAGTGCGATAAAATGCCTGTGCATCGCCCGTCCAGCCAAGTCGCTCATCCCGCTGCGGGCAATCCGTAGGCACATCCAGAAAATTCCCCCGCTGACCCCATTGAATATTTTTCTGCAACTGATTGATTAACGGATTCGAAGTTTCAAATTCCCCTGTTTTTTGCATATCGGAGTATAATACATAGGCAGTATAATCTGCCGGATCAGGATCCTTCGACAAGCCTTCAATCTTTATATAGCGAAAACCCTGAAACGTAAACTTGGGTTCAAATTCTTCCAACCCATCACCGGATAATACAAATTGATTTAACTGTTTGGCGGAACGCAGATTCTCCGTATAAAAATTTCCTTTTTTATCCAATACTTCGGCGTGATAAATAGAGATGGTATCACCTTTGTTACCGCGAACTTTCACACGCACCCAGCCCACCATGTTCTGACCAAAGTCCAGCACTTTCTCACCTTTGGGAGTTGTGATAAATTTCACCGGCTGTAATACTTCTCTTTTTCTGATCGGCTCATTCTGGGTAGCAACCAGTGCTTTGGTATAGGCGGGCATTAATTTTACCGGCGCCCAGTTGCGATCATCAAAACCAGGAGCAGCCCAACCTTTCAGCATTCTGTTATTATCAATGGTTTCACCGTGATAGATTTCCGAGGAACGAACTTCCGCAGTGGAGCTTTTCCATTTTTCATCGGACAATATCCAGTCAGTACTGCCATCACTGTAGGTAATTTTCAACTGGTAGAGCAGGGCGAGTTCTTTGCCATAGAAATTATTTTGTCCGGCAAAGCCGATATAACTTCTGTACCAGCCGCTACCCAAACTAACACCAGTTACATTTTCGCCGGGTTGCAGTAATCCACTCACTTCGTATACCTGGTACTGCAGGCGTTTATCGTAGCTGGTCCAGCCGGGAGATAAATAAGCATCTCCAATGCGTTTACCATTTAGTTGTGCTTCATACATACCCAGGGAGGTAATGTATAAATAAGCGGACCTGATTTTTTTCTTTGCTGTACTAAAGGAACGCCGAAGAACAGGGCTTGGCTTGCCCTCTTCTTCCTTCGCAACACCGATCCATTTAGCTTTCCAGAAGCCTGGATCAAAAGCGCCGGTATGCCAGTAGGCCCAATCGCTCCATTTGGATGCTTTATTTTGCTGATCCCAGACCCTGACTCTCCAGAAATAGGTTTCACCGGAACTCAATGGTGCTCCTTTATAGGTAACCAGTACCGAACTATCAGAAGATTGTTTTGCCGATTGCCAAACCTGTTTACCATTGATTGCACCCTGCCGAACTTCCAGTACATAGGCAGATTGACGGATTCCCCGTTGTGTACCGGTTAATTGCCAGCTAAAGCGGGGTTGCGGATGATCCAGACCCAGCGGATTGGTAAGGCTTTCTGTCTTGAGATTCGTAATCGCAACCTGTGAAAAAATAGAGGTACAAAGCAGGAGTAGCAGGATACTCCCTGAAATTCTGGCAATCATATACAATCGTTGGCTGATTAATTTGCCTAAGTAACAGGGAAACCGGCGATTGACCGTCCTGAGCTGTGCTGACTGCTCCTATTTTTCAGCCCAGTAATCAATTACCAACACCTTCTCCAGGTGAGGTTTCAATATTGCGCCAAATGCTTTATGATCGGGATGGGGCAAGTAGATTTCGCGGTCTTTTTCAGAGTTAAATGTCAGGAAAAAACAATGCGTAAATCCCTGATCCAGGCCTTCGGGACTATTATTCGTACCCCATTCAAAACCTTTGATCTGCGGTATTTTTGAAGGCAGGGCCCGAAAAGCGTCTTCCACTTTTTTAATATCGGCCGCGCTGCTGCCCGGCTTAAAAGAAAACAGCACCACATGGCGAAGTTGCCTGTGATGCTGTTGTTTCGTTTGTGCCTGTATGGTAGTGCTCATTAAAACACTTATAAAAACCAGTGTGATAAATTTATACATATCGGGTTAATTAGGCATAACTGATGCTTACTCCACCGTCCTTCTCATCCTTCAGTAAGATACCTAATTCCTGTAACTGGTTTCGGATTTTATCAGAAGTAGCGAAATCTTTTTTCGATTTGGCCTCTCTCCGGATATCGATCAGCAATTGTAACACACCATCCAGTTTGCCATCCTGTCCGGCTGCAGCCTGTTCATCCTGCAATCCGAAAATATCTTCCAGGTACACTTTAAAAGCCTTTTGCATTTTTTCGACAGTGGCTTTAGAGAGTGCATCAGCCGGGATATGTTTATCCTTCATGCCATTGATCACAGGTACCAGTTCAAACATATTGGCCAGCACCTTGGCAGTGTTGATATCATCGTTCATGAATTCATCAAATTCATCCACCAGTTTATTGGCTTTTGCATCCAGTTCCGCATCTGCTGCTGAAGAGCCTCCGGCAGTAAAGCCACTTAATACCTGGTAGGCATCCCATAAGCGGCGCATTCCTTTCTGAGCTGCCTGCAGGGCTTCATTTCCGAAATCAAGTGTACTTCTGTAATGGGTCTGCAGGATAAAGAAACGAACCGTCATGGGGTGATAAGCCTGTTCCAGCAGGGGATGTGTACCGGAGAAAAGCTCGGTTAGTTTGATCACGTTGTTATAGCTCTTCCCCATTTTCCGGCCATTAATGGTGATCATGTTATTGTGCATCCAGTAACGGGCTGGAACGTGTTTGTTGCAGATCGTACTTTGAGCGATTTCACTCTCATGATGCGGGAATTGCAAATCCATACCACCTCCATGGATATCAAACTCTTTGCCCAGGTATTTGGTAGCCATGGCAGAGCACTCGATATGCCAGCCAGGGAAACCTTCCCCCCAGGGACTGGCCCAACGCATGATATGCTCAGGCGGAGCAGCCTTCCAAAGTGCGAAATCCTGTTTGTTTTGTTTTTCATCCTGGCCTTCCAGTTCACGGGTGGTTTCCAGGAGATCTTCCATCACCCGCCCACTTAGCTTGCCATAGGGATAATGCTCGGCATATTTTTTTACATCAAAATAAACGGAGCCATTCCGCTCATAGGCATAACCTTCCGCCATGATCTTTTTAATCATTTCAATCTGCTCTACGATATGCCCGGTTGCAGTTGGCTCAATGGATGGATCAAGGGTATTGAACTGTTTCATCGCCCAGTGGAAGAGATTGGTGTACTTGGTCACCAGTTCCATCGGTTCCAGTTTCTCGATCTGGGCCTTGGTAGAGATCTTATCCTCGGCTTCCCGGCCTTCTTCTTCAAAATGGCCGGCATCTGTAATATTCCTTACATAGCGTACTTTATAGCCCAGGTGAACCAGGTAACGGTTCAATACATCAAATGTGATATAGGGTCGTGCATGGCCAAGATGACTTTCACCGCTTACGGTTGGACCGCAGACATACATCCCGACATAACCCGGTACAATGGGTTCAAATACTTCTTTCTGTCTTGTGTAGGAGTTGTAAACTTTCAATTCAGCCATGATCTTATGGATTGCTTGCAAAAATAAAGGGATAACGCTCTTAGGGGGTAAAAGATTATATATTGGGAATTATTTCACTTTGATAACCGGGTGGAATCCGGGAGACGAAAATCCGTAATCAGCGGAAAATGGTCCGAAAGCTGGGGATGCGGATTGCGGCACTGGACAATTTCAAATGCCGGATCAAGCAGGGTATAATCTATGCGGAGGGTTGGAGAAATAGAAGAATAGGTTCGTCCTACCCCAAACCCTTTTTTGGTAAAAGCATCCTGATAATCTCCCTTCACCCGATTGTATACATAGGAATGTGGAAGGTCGTTAAAGTCGCCCGTAATAATAGCCGGATAGGGGCTCTTATCCAGTTCCTTCCTCACTTTATTTGCCTGATCCTGCCTAAAACCGTACGCCTGCCTGAATTTCCGGAATATGCCAACTGATTTAACCAGGGTACTGTCATCACCTTTTTTGATGTCTTCCAGGCTTTGAAATTCTGTGCCTGTAAAGAGCAGGGATTGCAGGTGAGTGGTCATTACTCGTACCATCTGGCCATGTATATTCAAATCTGCATAGATATAACTTTCATTCGCTTTCTTTTCTTTAGGCCCATCAAACTTTCCCCGGAAGGTCTTTTTAATGGGAAATTTGGAAAAGATCGCAACTCCATGTTCATAGGCAGTATCCGGCCGGCGATGATCCATCGCGTAATAGAAATACCGGAAACCCAGGCTATCACGGAAAAAAGGGATGTTTTCAGCGAAGCGTTCAGGATCATTTGACTCAAAAAACTCCTGCATACATAGGATATCCGGATCCTGGATACGGATATAGGCAAAAATCTGTTTGCGGATGGTACGGTTGCGTTTGGTGCCGGGTCTCATCTGACCAAACCGTTCCACATTCCATTGCATAATCCGGACGGTGCCCTCCTGTTTCGTTATAACTGAAGGCGCCATCAGGTGAAACGCAAAAAAAGCATTGATGGATTTCCAGCTAACCACCAGCACTAGGAAGGGCAGGATAAACCATTTGCTCCGAACTACAATCCAGAAAATCAGGATACCAAGTAAAACGATCAGCAGGAAGGCATAGCCAACCCCCAGCAGTGCGATATACCAGTATTTCGAAGGAGGCAGAAATGAGGAGACACAGGCCAGTCCATAAAGCAGGCATATTACAAAAGTCAGCGCTACCAACAGCTTTTTCGAAATTCTGCGCAATGGGAGTGGCATTTCCGAAATTACAATTCCTCTTCGTTTGCCGCCCTTTTCAGAATATCTTTTTCTTCGTCGGTTAACATATGATAGCCCTCCTGGTTGATCTTATCCAGTATCTGGTCTATCCTTTGCTGTGTGATATGAGGATATTTTTTAAAGGGTGCCTGACCGCTTACTTTATAGAAGAAATTATCCTTTTTCTTTTTTGTTTTGCGGGAAGGTTTTTCCGGATTAAAGAGATTTTCAAACCAATCGAAAAACTGGTTGATCCAGGAACTCCAGTCCCGGCCCCGCCGCATCTGGTAGATAAACATAAAACCTGTTGCCCCACCTGCAATCTGTGCCAGGTAAATCTCTGGCCGGGAAACGGGCATGCCTGCAAAGTTTACAATGATATAAACTGCAGTGATTATCCAAAGCGGAATACCTCCGTTAATCATGGGAAAGATCCGGTAATCCGGAGCTACTGAAGTAGTGGCAACCGCAACGGCGAGAATGGATGCATTGGCCCCCATTAATGTGATTCCTGCCATTTGTCCTGCGGGATGTGGAACAAGGTAATGGGAGATTACAAAAACAATTCCTCCAACCCAGCCACCCAGCAGATATACCGGAACCAATTTCCGGTTGCCGGTCATATCCTGAAGAATGTAGCCAAACATCCATAACCAGAGCATATTAGCCAGTATATGGAAAACATCCGTATGTGTAAACATGAAGGTCAGCAGGGTCCAGGGACGTGTGGCCAGTTTTTCAACAGCAGCAGGCATCCTGAACCAATCCAGTACGGTTGGTTCAAAAGAATTCATATTCATCCCGCTCAACTGGTAGATGACATAAATAAATTTGAGCAGCACAAAAAGTACTGCGTTTACCACCACCAGGTTCACCAGTGCATTTCCATCTGCTCCCAGCAGAATTCTTCTGCCGCTTCTTTGTTCCTGCAAATTCATAGGTTACCCCCTCTTAATAAAACGTATTACGATTTGTTTTGTTCCAGATCAACACCAGTATGAAACCAGCCAGCGCCCCGCCCAGGTGGGCCCAATGTGCAACATTATCACCATCCACCCGCGCAAATGCGCCAAACAGGTCCAATGCCATAAACCCGGGAATCAGGTATTTTGCCTTGATCGGAACCGGTATAAACATAAGCATCAGTTCTGTATTGGGAAACAGGTAAGCGAATGCAGCCATAATTCCCATGATCGCACCCGATGCACCAACAGCCAAATCAAAATTCGGATCAATAAAAAGTTGCGCTACGCCGGCAGCAATTCCACAGATGATATAAAAATTAAAAAATCGTTTCGCTCCCCACAAATTTTCCAGGATCGGCCCGAAAATAAACAGTGAAAACATGTTGAAAAAGATATGCATCAATCCGCCATGCAGAAACATATAGGTTACCAGCTGCCAGATCCGGAAAAAGGGCGAACCTAACGGGAAGAGGGCCCCATAACGCTCAATCAGAAATCCCTTATCCTGAAACAAAAACTGGGCGAAAAAAACCAGCACATTTGCAATGATGATATTTTTTACTACAGGTGATAATTGCCTCATACTAGTTTCTCCTTTTTAACTGAACTACATTTTCAATATGGTGAGTATGCGGAAACATATCCACCGGTTGCACTTTTGTTACGATATATCCTTCATCTAGCAAACTCAGATCACGTGCCTGGGTGGCGGGATTACAACTCACATATACAACAGTTGGAGCTCCCATTTCCAGGATTTTCTGTACCAGTTTTTCATGCATGCCTGCCCTGGGAGGATCGGTGATGATCACATCCGGTTGGCCATGTGCCTGAAAAAAAGCATCGTTGCAAATATCCACCACATCACCGGCAAAAAAGGCAGCATGGCGGATTTGATTGAGAGCGGCATTTTCTTTTGCATCCGTGATGGCATCCTCAATTACCTCAACACCAATCACTTTGGCGGCATTCCGGCTCACAAAAATGCCGATACTGCCGGTACCGCAATACAGGTCATAAACAGTTTCTTTCCCGGATAGTTCGGCGAAATCCCGGGTTACCTGGTAGAGGCGTTCCCCCTGCCGGGTATTGGTCTGGAAAAAAGACTTCGGACTAATTTTAAACTGAAAATCCTCCAGTTGCTCCATCGCATACCCCTTGCCGTCGTACACAATTGGCTCCTGGTCGTGTAAGCTATCGTTGAATTTGGTATTAATAGTATACAACAGGGTAGTAATTCCCGGAACCTGCTGTAACAGGTGGTTCAGCAGGGCTTCGCGCTTTTTTTTGTCCTCCCGGCCGAATACTAAATTTACCATTACTTCCCCGGTCGTAAGCACTCTTATCAGGAGGGTACGCAGAAATCCTTTATGTTCCCGGATATCGTAATAATCAAGCTGGTGGGCTGCTGCATAGTCGCGGATGCAATTCTTAATGGCATTCGTGGGTTCCGCCATCAGGTGGCAGGTTTTGATATCAATCACTTTATCAAAAAGCCTTGGAACATGAAAACCCAGGGCATTTTCCGGCAGGATCTCTTCCCGGGTGCGAATTTCCTCCGCGCTCAGATAGCGCCGGTTACTTGCAGTAAACTCCAGTTTATTCCGGTAATACCGGGTTTGATCACAGCCCAGAATCGGTGCGATCTCAGGTATTGCTACCTTTCCAATTCTCCGCAACTGCTGCTCAACTTCCTGTTGCTTATATAGCAATTGCTTTTCATATGGCAACATTTGCCACTTGCATCCACCACAAATTCCAAAGTGTTCACAAAAGGGCTCTACCCGGTCAGCAGAGAAGCTGTGAAAATGTTCGGCACGGCCTTCAGCCCAGTCTTTCTTGTTTTTACTCAGGCGTACATCCACCACGTCACCGGGCACTGCCCCCTCAATAAAAACCACTTTTCCCTCCACCCGGCTCAATGATTTCCCTCCGGCTGCATAGTCTTCAACTGTTAATTTTTCCAGTCGCAGGTTCTTTTTACGCATGCGGCAAAAGTAAACACAATATTATTGTGGCCAATTCGTGAAATTAGCAGTTAATGAAACCAATGAAAAACTGGATCCTGTGCATCTGTCTGGGAATTTGCGGACAAGTTCTTGCTCAATCAGGCAATTCTACCGGTTATGAAATCAGGGTAAGCCTGAATGCCTACCAGAACCAATACCTCTACCTTGCCTATCATTATGGTAAAACCAAGGCCCTGGCGGATTCTGCCCAGGTGCAGGCCAATGGTACCGCTGTATTTAAAGGGAACAAACCGCTGCCTGGCGGTATATACATCATGGTATCTCCCAAAAAAGAATTTCTTTTTGAACTGCTGGTGGACAAAGAACAAAAGTTTTCCGTACAGGCAGATACTGCCCGATTGCACGATATAAAATTTACCGGAAGCAGTGACAACAATGAGTTCCTGGCTTATACCGGTTTTATCCAAACCCGGGGAAAGGAAATCTTCGCTCTGCAAAAACAGCTGGCTGCGGCTCCTAACAAGAAGGACTCTCTTGCGTTACAACAACAGATCGGACAATTGAATACGGCCATTCAACAGTATCGGTCAAATTATATCAATAAGTCGCCCGAGAGTTTTTTAAGCGCTTTGTTTGCGGCGCTCCAGGAACCGGTTATCCCACCGGCAGCCCAGCACCCGAAAGGAGTTTACGATACGGCATGGGCCTACCAGTATTTTAAAGATCATTACTGGGACAATATAAGCTTCAGCGATGAGCGCCTGGTTCGAACACCATTTTTTGAAGGCCGACTGGAGCGCTATTTCCGTAACCTGGTATCTCCTGAGCCGGATTCCATCAAAAAGGAAATTGATTATATGCTGCTGTATGCCCGGAGCAGTAAAGACATGTATCGGTTTCTGCTGACCCATTTTGTTCAGAAGTATATTCAACCGGAATTCATGGGCCAGGATGCGGTATATGTCCATCTGTTTGAAAAATACATCAATGAAAAACCGGAGGTGGACTGGTTTACGGAGAAATACCGCAAGCACATGACCGACCGGGCCTATTCACTAATGGCCAACCTGATCGGCAACCCGGCCTGGGACCTTCCACTGGTGGATAGTACTGGTAAACTCAGACCACTATATGAAATAAAAGCAAGTTATACGGTAATCTGTTTCTGGGATCCTACCTGCGGTCATTGCAAGGAGCTGGTACCCAAACTCGATTCCATATACCAGGCCAAATGGAAAAGCCAGGGTATCAAAATCTATGGAGTAATGACAGAAGGGGGCAAAGAAAACTGGACTAAGTTCATAAAAGAGCACAAACTGAACGACTGGATCCATGTGTACCAGACACCTGAGCAGCGAAAAGAAGAACAGGATGCAGGCAAGCCCAATTACCGCCAGTTGTACGATGTATATCAGACCCCGGTTTTATACCTGCTGGATGATCAGAAACGAATCATCGCTAAAAAGCTCACTTACCAGCAGATGGATGAGGTAATCTCGATGAAACAACAAAAGCAAGCATCCAAATGAGTTGGAAAAAATGTTTTTTGCAGCTAACAACTGTTTTGTTGCTGATGCCTGCTATCATGCACGCACAAACGCTGTTCAGTTTTGGAGGTAACGAGGTTTCCAAACAGGAGTTCCTGGAAGCTTTCAGGAAAAATAATCCAGAAAAAAAAGCGAGCCGCCAGGAATTGGAAGAATACCTGGAACTCTATATCCGGTACCGGTTGAAAGTTCAATGGGCCTACCAGGCTCAATTGGATACGCTCCCATCCATACAGATGGAGTGGGAACGATTTCGTAACCAGGTTGCCGGACAGTACGTGACCGACGACAGCACCTTACAGGAATTGATTGATGAGGCCTTAAAACGATCAGCCACTGAACGGTTAATCTCACATATCTATTTTGCGGCCAGCAATGATTCAACTGCTGCGGCAGCTAAAATCAATGCAGCGAAAGCAGCTTTAACCAGGGGGGAACCATTCGAAAAAGTGGCGCTTCAATTCAGTGAAGATCCTTCCGTGCAACAAAATAAAGGATTGATCGGCTGGATTAGTGTGTTTACACTCCCTTATGAGCTGGAAAACCTTGCCTATACTACTTCGTTAAATCAGGTAAGTCCGGTTTATCGTTCTGCATCCGCCTTTCACCTGTTTTACGTACAGAACAGCAGGCCTTCCACCGGAAAAACCAGTATTGCCCAGATATTTCTGGAAATCCCGGAAAACGCAGAAGAGGTTATTCGAAAAAAAGCGGATTCGCTCTACCAGCTACTAAAAGCCGGTGCTGATTTTGCGCAACTGGCCTATCAGTTCAGCAATGATAATGCAAGTTATCAGAATGGTGGAGATCTGTTACCATTCCAGGCGGGAACCTATGACCCGGCATTCGAAGCGGTTGTGTCGAAGCTGGATAAACCCGGTGCGATCAGTGCCCCCTATCGAAGCAGCCAGGGCTTTCATATCATAAAACTCTTATCCCGGGAAGCACTCCCTGAAAGCACAAATGAAGAATTCAAGGAAGATATCAGAAACAGGGTGCTGGCATCGGATCGCTATCAGAAAGCGAATGAAGCTGCTTACCTGAAAGCAAGAAAGTTGACGGGCTTAAAGATGCTACCGGTAAAGGGCACGCGAAATGCATCCAGTCATATTGCATCTATCGGCAAGCGGATACTGACCGAAGGTGAGTTTCAGTTATACCGGCAAGACCAGTCGGGCTTAGGTTCTTCCGGTCAAAAACTGCCATCAGAGGAAACGCAAAGAGAGAATTTTATAAGACAACAGGTCATGCAGGAATACCTCCGCAACCTGGAGATATATCGCCCTGACTTTGCCGCACAATTAAAAGAGTTTCGTGAAGGCACCCTGATATTTGAAGCGATGCAACAGCAAATCTGGGATAAAGCCGCATCAGATGAAAAAGGGTTGCAGACTTATTTTACACAACATGCAGCCCGTTACAAATGGAAGGAAAGCTTCCGGGGAGTGCTATTTACCTGTTCCGATCAGGCCACCGCAACCACCCTTTATGATCAGATTAAATCTCAGCCACAGCAATGGAATACCATTCTACCCCGCTTTAAAAATACTGTGCTCGCAGACACTGGTCGTTATGAGTACGATCAGCTACCCTTTCACCTGGATACTGTGAAACTGTCAGTCGGTGGGCTTTCCAATCCGCAGCAAATTGAAGATTCGGAACAGTTCGGGTTTGTTTATTGCATAGAAAAATTACCAGCCAATCTGCCCCGCGACTTTGAAAATGCCAGGGGGTATGTACTTAACGATTATCAATTACAACTGGAAGAAAACTGGATTCAGGAACTGAAAAAGACCTATCCGGTAAAAATCAACAAATCGGTTTTGAATAGTCTTAACAGGTAATGGCATGGTTTCTGCGTTTATGCCTAATCGTTAACTTTGACACCCATAAATCAAACACTATCATGAAGAAAATGATTTTGGTGATGGCAGTAGGAGCCATCACAACCGCAGTGAAAGCACAGGACAATAAACTCTATCTGAAAGGCGGTTACAACCTCGCCAATGTAACTGTAACAGGTGATGGCGCAGTAGATGATGCACGGGCGCTTTCCAGTTTCCATGCCGGTTTAATGGTAGATCTTCCCATTGGAGCGGGATTGCTTTCCCTTCAGCCAGGCATTCTTTATACAGGCAAGGGTACTAAAGTAGAGAATGGAAAAAGTACCGATGCAAGCTATTTCAAAGCAACGGCCAACCCCCAGTATATTGAAATCCCGATGAACCTGGTGGTGAACCTTCCATTAGCCGATAAGGAATCCAAATTCTTTGTAGGTGCAGGTCCCTATGCAGCCATGGGCATTGGAGGAAAGAATAAAGTAGAAGGGAAAATTTTTGGAGTAGGATTTAAGTCTGAAGAAAAAATTGAATTCAGCAATGATGACCCCACTACAACAGGTTCGGAAGAAGGTGCCGGTGTAGGATATATGAAGCGTTTTGACTTTGGCGTAAATGGTACAGCCGGATTCGCTTTTAAAAATGTCTTACTCTCCATCAATTATGGACATGGACTCACTAAAATAAATTCAGGCAGCGATAACGGCGCGGATGATAAACTGAAAAACAGGGTTTGGAGTTTGTCTCTGGGTATTAGTCTGTAAGGACGTGAGATGTGAGACGTGAGACGTGAGAAGTGAGATGGAAAAGAATATGTTTTCTGACATCTCACGTCTCACGTCTCACTTTATACAAGCTCTTTCACCACATTCCAGATCACTTTAGGCTTTCCAAGTGTATAATAATGCAGGACAGGGACGCCTGCTTTTTTTAATTCGCGGCTTTGGTTAAGCAGCCATTCGGTGCCTACCAGTTCAACATCCGAATCCGCTTTACACTTCATAATTTCAGCGGAAAGTTCATCCGGAAGATCCACGTGGAAGGTCCGGGGTAAAATGGTCATCTGCTTTTTGTTGGTAATAGGTTTTAACCCTGGAATAATGGGCACATTAATGCCGGCAGCGCGACAACTTTGTACAAAATCAAAGTATTTCTGGTTGTCAAAGAACATCTGGGTTACCACATATTCCGCACCCGCTTCCACTTTTGCTTTCAGGTAAGCGATATCGGTAGCCTTGTTAGGCGCTTCAAAATGTTTTTCCGGATAACCGGCCACACCCACACAAAAAGTACCTTTTCCAGGATCCTTCACCTCTTCTTCCAGGTAAATGCCGTGATTCAGATCAATTACCTGCTTCAGCAAATCAATTGCATAACGGTTGCCCCCTGGCTCGGGCTCGAAAAAAGTTTCGTTCTTTGCTGCATCCCCTCTTAACACCAGCACGTTATCGATTCCCAGGAAAGCGAGATCAATCAATGCATTCTCCGTTTCTTCCCTGGTAAAACCGCCACAAATGAGGTGAGGTACCGGATCCACATTATAATGCTGCATGATGGCCGCACAGATACCAACGGTACCGGGGCGTTTTCTAACTTCAATTTTATTAAAACTGCCATCCGCCTGCTTTTTGAACATCGTCTCGCTTCGATGGTACGTTACATTGATAAAGGACGGTTTGAATTCCATCAGTGGATCAAGGTGGTTGTATATTGCATTGATGCCCTTTCCCTTCAACGGCGGAAGCACCTCGAATGAAATCAATGTATCTTTCGCCTGGTTTATATGTTCGATTACCTTCATGATTACGCTTGCCTGTTAATAAACTATCTGCAAACTTAGGATGCCGTTAGGATATAACAAGGTATTTTTGCCAAAAGCAGGATCCCTTGAGTTTAGTTATCACCACCAATGAACTGGTAAAGCGATATGCCAGCCGGACTGTTGTAAATCATGTTTCCGTTTCGGTTAAACAGGGCGAGATCGTAGGTTTGCTCGGACCAAACGGCGCCGGCAAAACCACCACATTTTATATGGTAGTGGGATTAATAAAACCCGATGAGGGGCGTGTATTCCTGGATCAGAGGGATATAACAGAACTCCCCATGTATAAAAGAGCACAGCTGGGAATCGGCTATCTGCCGCAGGAAGCTTCTGTATTCCGCTCTCTTTCTGTGGAAGATAATATCCGCTCCGTACTCGAAATGACTAAACTTACCCGCCAGCAACAAAAGCAGAAACTGGAAGAATTACTGGATGAATTCAGGTTGCACCATGTTCGCAAAAACAATGGCGACAGCCTGAGCGGGGGTGAGCGAAGAAGAACTGAAATCGCCCGGGCATTGGCGGTGGATCCAAAATTCATCCTGCTGGATGAGCCTTTTGCAGGGGTGGATCCTATCGCGGTAGAAGATATTCAGACAGTGGTAGCCCGTTTAAAGTATAAAAATATTGGCATCCTGATAACCGATCACAACGTAAATGAGACCCTTTCCATCTGTGACCGCGCCTACCTTCTGATCGATGGAAAAATTTTCAAACATGGTACCGCAGAGGAGCTGGCAGACGACGAACAGGTGCGCCGGTTATACCTGGGCCGAAACTTCGAACTCAAACGAAAAGACTATCTGCACGAGGAAGTGATGAAGGGGATCAGCGATTTACCCCAGTTTGAAGACTAATTTTCGTATTTTGCCGCCAGCAGTATGAAACTGATCTCGCCAGCCATATCGAGACTTGCCCGGCTGAGGCTCTGGCAAATTGAGCAGTGGGTTGCCAACCCGGTAGCCGCTCAGCGTGAGGTATTGCAGGAATTAGTGACCTCCGCCCAATACACCGAAATCGGCCGCCAGTACGGGTTTAACCGCCTGTTTACCGTAAGAGAATTCAAAAGAACCGTGCCCGTCCATGAATACGAGGACCTGAAGCCTTTCATTGAACGCATGCTGCAGGGCGAAGAAAATCTGCTATGGAATACACCCATCCGATGGTTTGCCAAAAGCAGTGGTACAACCAGCGATAAAAGCAAGTTCATTCCTGTAAGCGATGAAAGCCTGGAAGAAAATCATTACCAGGGTGCCAAAGATGTATTGACCCTTTATTATGGACACAATCCCGATTCCGAATTACTCAGCGGTAAAGGATTGGTGATTGGTGGATCCCACCAGGTAAGCCAGGCAACAGAAGATATCAGTTATGGCGATTTGAGCGCCGTGCTCCTGCAGAATTCACCATTTTGGGGACACTGGTTGAGAACACCTGATTTATCCATCGCTTTAATGGATGAGTGGGAACATAAGATTGAACAACTGGCTCTTAATACCATACCGGAGAATGTTACATCAATTTCAGGAGTTCCTACCTGGACCCTGGTTTTGATGAAGCGCATACTCGAAATGACGGGCAAATCCTGCATCGCAGAAGTATGGCCCAACCTTGAATTATACATGCATGGCGGAGTTTCATTTGTACCATACCGTGAGCAATTCAGGCAACTGATCGGAAAAGACATTCAATACCTGGAAATGTACAATGCCAGCGAAGGGTTCTTCGCAGCACAGGATAGTCCGGATGCTGATGGCATGTTATTGTTCACCCGTCACGGAATTTTTTATGAATTCATGCCAATTGAAGAATATGGCAAAAAGTTCCCGAATACGGTTGGATTGAATAAAGTTGAACTGGGCAAGCAATATGCGCCCGTGATCAGTACAACCGGCGGACTTTGGCGGTACATCATCGGGGATACCATCCAGTTCAGTTCCCTTGCTCCTTACCGCATCAAGGTAAGTGGAAGACTCAAACATTTTATCAATGCATTTGGCGAAGAAGTGATTGTGGACAATACAGATAAAGCCATTTCATCCGCCTGCGAAAAAACAGGTGCTGCAGTAAATGACTATACAGCTGCCCCCATCTATTTCAGTCAGCATGGCAACGGTGCCCACGAATGGCTGGTGGAGTTCGAAAAAGAACCGGAAGACCTGGCCCTGTTTGCCTATGAGCTGGATTCGGCACTCAAGAATCTGAACAGTGATTACGAAGCAAAAAGACAAAAAGACATTGCATTAAGGATGCCCGTTGTAAGGGCAGTGAAAAAAGGTCTCTTCAACGAATGGCTGCGCTCACGCGGCAAGCTGGGCGGTCAACATAAAGTTCCCCGTCTCAGTAATGACCGTACCATCCTGGAATCCATCCTTAGTTTTTTGTAGAACCGAATTTGATGTACAGGTTACGCATAATGTAGTAGGGCAATGTGAAATAATTACTGGATACTTTTTTTACTCCTCCAAAATCCAGTTTGAACTGCAACAAGCTATCAATTACATCTTTGCTATTGGGTGGTGAATATCCTCCGAAATCATAGACCTCAATTCCTTCCTCTTTGAATGCCAGCATATCACGGTAGTGCAGATACTTGTTGGCTCGTCCTATTTTATTGCGATCAAAGTTTTCATCAAATCGTTTGGAAGCGGAGTGCATCTGCCTGACAATTTTCTGTTCGGGGTCATACACATAGGTATGTGCAGCTAAAATTTGTCCGTTTAATTCTGCATAACTGATCCGCAGGGCATCGCCAAAGAAAGCAATACGATCATTTGTTTCGGGAGATAATCCTTTACTTTTTGCAAACTCATTGAAAAATGCAACAAACTTCGGAATGTTATTATCGAAATAACAGATTACCCCATCTTCTTCTGATTTCCGAACCTGGGCTTTTACCGTTCGGGCAAAATCATCCAAAATTTTCTCTTTCGATTTGGTCAGGTCCAACTCAACTGTATAATTTTCTTCTTTGATCAGGAAGGGATGCCATTTGTCTTCTCTAACATGATTAAAAGAGTGAATCAAAAACTTGTTTAGTATTCCCGGACGAATGGAAAACCAGTTATCATGCACATTTAGTCCGTAAAATTTTCTAGAGTACCAGACCATGGGTTGTAATTAGGTTTAAGGTTTGTTCGATTTAAAAATAGCCAAATTCATAAAACTACCTAATTTCACAGCTAATTTTTAGACGAATGAAACTTCTGGAGAATAAGATCGCAATCGTAACCGGCGCTGCCCGGGGAATTGGGGAAGCCATCGCCCTGAAACTGGCTGAGCAGGGTGCACATATCGCCTTTACTTATGTCAGTGAAAGTAGTGCGGAAAAAGCCGCCGCCCTGGAACAAAAACTGGCCGGATTGGGTGTAAAAGCGAAAGCTTATCGCAGTAATGCGGGCAGATTCGAAGATTGCGAAACCCTGGTAAATGATGTCATTGCACAGTTTGGTGGCATTGATATCTGCGTAAACAATGCAGGTATTTCGAAAGATAATCTACTGCTCAGAATGACTCCGGATCAATGGGATGAAGTAATCAATACCAACCTGAAATCGGTTTACAATATGACCAAGCAGGTGATTCGTCCGATGATGAAAGCAAAATCCGGCAGTATCATTAATATGAGTTCCATTATTGGGATGAAGGGAAATGCCGGACAGGCAAGTTATGCCGCCTCCAAAGCCGGGATAATCGGATTTACCAAATCGATTGCGCAGGAATTGGGCAGCCGGAATATTCGTTGTAATGCCATCGCTCCCGGATTTGTAGAAACCGATATGACGCACTATCTGAAAGAAGGCAGCGGAGCCGATGAATACCTGAAACAAATTCCGCTGGGCCGCTTTGGTTCAGCAGAAGAAATTGCCAATGTAACGCTCTTCCTGGCCAGTCCGATGAGTTCTTATGTAACCGGCCAGGTAATCAGCGCCTGCGGCGGACTCTATCAATAACCGGTAAAACGAATTACTCCAACAAAGAAGGTACTGTTTCTAACTGATATCCTTTCTGCTGCAACCAGGTAATCAATTCTTCCAGGCGGTACCAAAAGGGATCGGGCCTGCCCGGACCAGTGCCAATATGCAATAGTAGCAGGAACCCATTTAAGCCGGATTTGGTCTCCCGATCTTTTATAGAAGCAAAAATTGTTTCAGTGGTTCTGTAATTTTTGTCCTGTGTACGGGTATAATCTGCCTGGCTCAGGGTACCTGAAGTATTATTAACCAGGTGACGTCCTAACTGCTTTGTCCACCAAATGATACTATCATTATACCATTCATAGGCAGGCATGAAGTAAACCGATTTAGAAGGATCAATACCAACCGCCCGCATGGCGTTTTCATTGTTTCGAATATCATGCTGGTAAATCTCTTTTGATATCAAGAGACTGTCGCGGTTGGACCAGTCGCAGCACAACAGGTGCTTATCTCCATGTCCACCCATATAATGTCCGTCTGCTTTTAACTCCCGGATCAGTTGCTGGTGCTTAGGGCTCCGGTAAAAATCGCCTGTCAGAAAAAAAGAAGCTTTCACTCCCTTCTTCTTTAATACCCGTCGGATGGTTGCTCCACCTTCCCCAAATTCATGCCCGGTAAACACCAGCGCCAGCGCCTTTCGTGTACTGTCGCCCCTGGTGATTACCTCACCGGTCGGTTGGAGGAGAATTTCACCAATCTCGCGGAAGAAGGGGTAACCGATGGAATCGTATTCGTAGCGGTTATCATTTAGTATGCCATCACTGTTCACATAGATTACCCCACTTAACATAAACTCGCGTTTGCTGGACTTGTCCAGGATATAGGCCACATCTATCAGGTAACCGTAGGACCAGCCGGTTTTATTGAAGATGCGGATATGATCCGGCACTTTCCTTTTCCCATCGCGGAATAAAAAGAACTTGGAATAACTGTCGAAGAATTCAGTGGTATCAAAAACAGGAAACCTGGATTCCGATGGCAACTCACTGATCGCATCCAGCATTAATTTTCGCGTTTCATCGGATAAATGAAAACGCTGATGTTCAGGCACGCTGGAAGGAAAGAGGAAGGACTGCAAAACCTGCTGCATATCCCGCAAGGGCATACGATTATGAGTAGTAAAATCAAAGGGTTCCTGCACCAGTGAATCCGACCAGTTGTAATGCGCATTACCTACCAGGATCCTGCGACTAAAATCAAAGGGAAATGCACTTTTTTTTGCAGGCAGCTCCAGCAGCAAGCGACCATCACTGGTTAACAATTGAACCGCTTCAGTAACCCGATGCTGCTCCGGTGTCAATGGTATAAATCGACGTGTGATCCGGCTACCGGTATAACCCATTTCCTGGAGCCGGACATTGATCGCCTCCTGCCCCAGGAACTGAAACAATTTATTGTAAGCTACATTATCACTCACAATCATTGCTTCTCTTACTAGCTCCAGCAAAGATTTAGGCGCTGAACTATCTGTTTTTAACAAGGTCAGCGGATTTATTCCAAGGGACCGCAGCGAATCCATCTTTTCCATAGCCATCAATGCCACTGGAAATTTGACCATAGAAGCCGGATTGAAATACAATGAATCACTGACATTCAGATACTGGTGCCTAAAAACCGGCTGATTCGAGCTATTCCTGGTGATCTCGGTATAAATCAGTTGATATTGGTAGATCTCGGGATGATCCAATACGTTCTTCAAAGCCGGACTGGCAGCTGCCCTGATGCGTTGCTCCAGTGCCACATCGTGCAATCGTTGCTGGGCTTTTATTTGAACACTCAGCAAACTCAATAACCCGATCATTCCAATCCGGAATTTGAACAGATTCATGGTAAATCAAGACTTGATTAAACAGGAAGATAATTATTCCTGTTATTTTTGACCCTTTCTAAGCTTGCTAAAACAGTACACATGAAATTGGTTTCCTATTTAGTGGAGGGACACGATCAGTTGGGTATTTATGTTGACGGATACATTTACGCGATGGAAACCCTCCACCCAGATCTGCCCGGCTCAATGGGTATGTTCCTGCAATATTGGGAGGACTCATATCCCCTGGCATTGAAGGGTGAGGAGATGGTGAAGATGGGACGAATCCCCAAAGAAAGAGGTATTCCCTATGATGCAGCTTATCTCCTGGCACCCATTCCTTTCCCTACCAGTTGCCGCGATGGCTATGCATTTCGCCAGCATGTTGCTTCCGCACGCCGGAACCGAAACGTACCCATGATTCCTGAATTCGATCAATATCCTATCTTTTATTTCACCAATCATACCAGCATCCAGGGACCCGGTGACATTGTTTGTATGCCCGATCATTTTGAACAACTGGACTTTGAACTGGAAGCTGCCATCGTTGTTTGCAAAGCAGGAAGAAACATCAAAGCAGAGGAAGCAGACCAATACATAGGCGGACTTATGATCATGAATGATATGAGTGCGCGTCGTCTGCAAATGGAAGAAATGCTGCTTAACCTGGGGCCTGCCAAGGGAAAAGATTTTTCTACAGTGATCGGTCCCTGGCTGGTAACACTCGACGAACTGGAGCCTTTTGAAATTGCGCCAAAACCCGGCCATACCGGCAAGAACTGGAACCTGCGCATGCAATGTCACGTGAATGGCATACAGGTGAGCGATGGAAACCTCGGTGATATGGACTGGACCTTCGCTGAAATCATAGAACGTTGTTCCTATGGAGTGACCTTACATCCTGGTGATGTGATCGGCAGTGGCACCGTTGGAACCGGTTGTTTCCTTGAATTAAACGGAACAGGAAAACTGAATGATCCTAATTATGTAGCACAGTGGCTGAACGATGGTGATAAAGTGGAGCTAACGATCGACCAGCTTGGAGTATTGAGCAATACCATTGTAGCAGAACCCACTGATTATTCTATTCTGGCAAGAAAAAAATCCGGCCATGCAGATTGATTTCAACACACTCACAGCCCCGCAAAAACAACAGTGGCTCCAACATGCAATCGGACCCAGGCCCATCTGTTTTGCCTCTACCATCAGCGCTCATGGAGAAGTAAACCTGAGCCCGTTTTCTTTTTTTAATATGTTTTCATCCAACCCGCCAATCCTGGTTTTTTCCCCATCCAGGCGGGTGCGCGATAATACTACCAAGCACACACTGCAAAATGTTTTGGAGGTTCCGGAAGTCGTGATCAATATTGTGGACTACGACATGGTACAACAGATGTCGCTCGCAAGTTGTGAATACCCGAAAGGAACCAACGAATTCATCAAGGCAGGTTTTACACCTGCACCCTCCAGCCTGGTGAAACCTCCGCGAGTGAAGGAGAGTAAAGTACAACTGGAATGCAAAGTGCTTGAAACAAAAGAGCTGGGAACAGAAGGAGGAGCGGGTTGTTTGGTCATTTGTGAAGTACTTAGTATGCACGTGTCCGATAGTATCCTGAACGAGGCAGGCACCATGATCGATCAGCGCAAACTCGAACTTACTGCCCGCCTGGGGGGCAACTGGTATTGCAAGGTGGATGCTTCCAATTTATTCGAAGTAGAGAAACCCAATACGGAACTGGGAATCGGGGTGGATGCACTGCCGGCCCCCATCCGCAAGAGCAGCATTTTAACGGGCAATAATCTCGGCCAACTGGCCAACGTAAGGGCCATTCCAGATGTGGATCCTTCCTTCCACGATGAGCGCCTGAAGAATATTTTTCAATATTACTCGGTTACTCCCGATGAAATGGAACAGGAGCTGCATCGCTATGCCAAAGAATTACTGGATCAGCAAAAAGTTGCGGAAGCCTGGCAGGTATTGCTGGCACTGAATTAGCCGATCATCAAATCTGGGTACAGTAATTCCAGTGAAACACCTTTTGATGGATAATTGTCCATCAGGTAACCGAGAATTTCCGGGATATTATTACTGTATTGCAGCTCGTTTCTCTGTTCTGTACCAATCCATTTCAAAAACTGGGAACTGAAACCGATATCAATTTTCTTCAGCACTGGAATACCAAATGTTTCAAGTGCAGCCGCATTACAAAACTGCTCATATTGTCCTTGTATAGGAATCACCATCAGTTTCTTACCCATATGTAATACTTCCGCAGGTGTTTCAAATCCGGCACCTGTAATTACTCCAAAAGAATTGATCATGCTTTCATTAAAGAGGCGCTGATTTACCGGCAGTAGCTTTACGTTTTTATGCTCTTCCGGGCGAGTCACCTGCCTGGAGAATACTTCAAACTTAAAGGCGCTGAGTTGCTGAAAAACCGGGATCAGTGATTGATCGCTGTAGGCAGAAAGATATACGGTGATATGTCCCATATTCCGGGGACATGCCTGTAAAATATCCTTTTTAATTACGGGTTCAAAAATAAAGTCGTCGTACTTTTTGAAGTGCAGCCCGATATGCTGCGAAGCTCTTGCATAATTTTTTAAAACCCACTCTCCGAAGAAATCCTGCTTTGCCGGTCGCGGTACCCGATCTGACTGAAAAGCCGCCTGGTGTCCAAGATTCACGGAGGGAACCTTTTTATACAGGCTTGCCATCGCCGTAATAGATTCAAAATCGTTGATCACTACATCGTAGTTTTCAACCGGCAAGTCTCTAACTTCTTTCCATAACCGAAGTGGATTTAATTGGGAAGCAATTCGATTGTATTGTAAGCCCCCGTTCGTATTATAAAAAAGACTCAGTCCCTTGCTCCTGTACCGAACCGGCAACTCATTCTGCAGTTGGGCATTGGCTCCGCTCAGGAACAAATCCACTTTTCCATAGCGTTGCAGGTAAGGTAACAATTGAACAGCCCGGCTGATATGTCCGTTTCCTGTTGCCTGAACTGCATAAAAAATCTTCATCTGTGTTTTTTTTAGGGTTTATATCGCCAGCGATTGCACATAAAAATTCACTTCATCGGTCACGACATTGAGTTCTGTTTTTTCAATTTCCAGTTTACTGTTGGCAAATTGTTTTTCATCGTAGTTGTAGATATGCCAGTCGTTCTGGTAAAATTCAAGCGATGTCATATGCTCCACCCAATCACCGCTGTTCAGATACATCACTTTCCCTGCTTCCGTTTCCACTAGGCGTTTCTGCGGTTGATGGATATGTCCGCAGATGACATAATCATATTTCTTTTCGATGGCGATCTCGGCCGCAGTCATTTCAAAATCATTGATACGGATCACCGCTTTGTTCACACCGGCCATGATGGATTTGGATAAACTCACCCGTTCGCGACCCAATACTTTCATCACTGAATTAATTCCCCGGTTCAGCAACATCAGAACACCATATCCATTGCTACCCAGTTTAGCCCAAAATTTCGCAGAACCCCGGGTAGTATTGTCAAATACATCACCATGAAAGATCCAGGTCATTTTGGAATTGATTTCCACCACTAGTTTATCGGTGAGCTGAAAATTGCCCATTTCAATTCCGGAATAGCGTCGCATGATCTCATCGTGGTTGCCGGTGATATAGATAACCCTCGTGCCTTTCGCCAGCATACAGAGAATTTCTTTCACCACTGCCATATGGCTGGCCGGGAAATAATGTTTGCTGAACTGCCAGGCATCAATGATATCACCGTTCAGGATCAGGATCTGGGGGGCAATACTTTTCAGGTAGTTCAGCACTTCCCTGGCTTTGGCTCCATAGGTACCCAGGTGGAGATCGGATAGGATGGCTACATCAAGGGGACGTCTTTCCATAATGGGATGTTTATCAAAATTGCCCAATGGATATTACCCCCATGTAAACCATGTATTAAAGAATTGTAATGTCTGGCTTTGGAGTGGATGCTTTATTTTTGCGCTTCAAATTTTGGCAGCATGCATTTATCTGAACAAGAACTGATCCGGAGAGAGAAACTGAACCAGTTGCAGGAACTGGGCATTGACCCCTATCCTGCGCCCCTTTACCCTGTCAATACCAACGCCGCATATATTAAAAGTCATTATAAAGGCGAAGAGAATAAAGCCGATTTCGCCGAAGTATGCCTGGCCGGCCGCATTATGAGTGTACGCGATATGGGAAAAGCCAGTTTCGCGGTACTGCAGGACAGCACCGGCCGGATCCAGATTTATGTAAGACGTGATGATATTTGTCCGGGTGAGGACAAATCTCTTTACGATAAGGTTTGGAAACACCTTACCGACCTTGGGGATATTTTCGGGGTGAAAGGATTTGTTTTCACAACCAAAACCGGTGAAACATCCGTACATGTGACAGAACTCACCATGCTGACCAAATCGCTGAAACCACTGCCGGTAGTGAAAGAGGCAGATGGCCAAACATTTGACGAAGTGACCGATCCGGAGTTCAAATATCGCCAGCGCTATGCCGACCTGGTGATCAATCCGCAAGTGCGTGATACGTTTGTGAAGCGCAGCAAGATGATCAATACCATCCGCGATTTTCTGAATGATCGTGGAGCACTGGAAGTGGATACCCCGGTATTGCAGGCGATTCCCGGTGGTGCAGCGGCACGCCCCTTTATCACACATCACAATGCGTTGGATGTTCCTTTTTATCTGCGTATTGCCAATGAATTATACCTCAAGCGTTGCATCGTTGGCGGGTTCGACTGGGTGTATGAGTTCAGCCGGAACTTCCGAAACGAGGGAATGGATCGCACCCATAATCCTGAGTTTACGATCCTGGAATGGTATACCGCCTATAAGGATTACAACTGGATGATGGAAACTACCGAGCAATTGCTTGAGCAGGTTGCGATTGCCTTGCATGGTACCACGGAAATTCCGGTGGGTGAAAAAACCATCAGCTTCAAAGCGCCGTTCAAACGCATTTCCATTTTTGATGCTATCAAGGAGAATACAGGAATCGATATCAGTGAAAAGGATGAAGCTGGATTACGGGAAGTATGTAAACAACTGAAAATTGATGTAGCTCCAACCATAGGAAAAGGCAAACTGATTGATGAGATTTTTGGCGATACCAGTGAGCACACATATATACAGCCTACTTTTATCATTGATTACCCGGTGGAGATGAGTCCGCTTACCAAAAAACATCGCAGCAAACCCGGACTGGTAGAGCGTTTCGAGCTGATGATCAATGGAAAAGAAATCGCGAATGCCTATTCTGAACTGAATGATCCGATTGATCAGCGGGAACGTTTTGAAGAGCAGGTCAAATTGATGGAGCGGGGTGACGATGAGGCGATGTTCATTGATCAGGATTTTCTCCGTGCACTCGAATATGGCATGCCACCAACTGCAGGAATTGGTATTGGAATTGATCGTCTGTGTATGTTACTGACCAACCAGCCGTCTATTCAGGATGTGCTGTTGTTCCCACAGATGAGACCGGAAGGAATAGGTGAAAGGTGAAACGTGAGAGGTGAAAGAATGTCAAAAGTGGGGAGGTGAAAGGATGTTCTCTTCTTTCACTTTTCACCTCTCACGTTTTTTCACGTTTCACCTTTCACCTTTCACGTTGTCATACAAACAAATCATTCATCAGTTTCTGGTTCGGATTCACGGCGTACTTGGTGAAATCTGTGATGCCTTCCGCGGAAAGGACTTCTTCATCAATAAAGAAGTTCCCGGTGCATTCAAAGGAAGGACGTTGCAGAATGTAATATGCCGCATCGGCTACAATTTCTGGAGTGCGGCTCCTTTGCATCAGAAAATCACCTCCCAACAGGTTTTCAACTGCAGCCGTTGCAATCGTGGTTTTAGGCCAGAGGGCATTGGCGGCAATACGATGGGGCTTTAATTCTTCTGCCAATCCGAAAACTACCATACTCATCCCGTACTTGCTCATGGTGTAAGCAAGGTGGGGGGCAAACCAGCGCGGATCCATATTCAGCGGTGGAGATAAATTCAGGATATGCGGGTTGTGCGATTTCTTCAGGTGAGGTATACAGGCTTTGGACACGAGGAATGTTCCCCGAACATTGATCCCATGCATCAGGTCCCAGCGCTTGGCTTCGGTTTGTTCAGTTGGGGTTAGACTAATCGCACTGGCATTATTAATAAGGATATCAATTCCGCCAAACCCGCTTACGGTAGACTGAACCGCCTGTTCAATACTCTCTTCAAAGCGGATATCCGCCTGCAGGGGAAGTACTTTTCCCGCACCGGCTGCCTTTATATCCTCAGCAGCTGTAAAAATGGTGCCTTCCAGTTTGGGATGGGGCTCCGCAGTTTTTGCCGCAATCGCAATATTTGCCCCATCTGCAGCTAATCGCATCGCGATGGCCTTTCCGATACCCCTGGAACCGCCTGTAATCAGGATGTTTTTATTCTTAAAGGACATGACAAATCGTTTATTTTCAATATACTAACGAAAGTTAGGTGAGTTCTACCAGATTTCCTTTCGTAATTCTACGAAATCTCCAGTAAATCATGAAGTAAGCAAATTCAGCAATAGCCCTCTTGTGCAGGTTGCCGGTGGTTTATACTTTTGTTATGTCAGTGATCGATATCAAATCACCCAAATCCTAAAGAAAAACCAGACCGATGTAAATCGGACTTCCAAAATCCAAAAAAACCAAGTATCCAAGATCCTAAAGGCGAAAGCCGAAAAACCAAGAGCATCACAATATCCAAAAAAGACCAAGTATCCAATTATCCGGAAGAAAGACCAAGAAAAAACCAATGTTCCAAAGAAAGACCAAGTGATTCGATCTCGTTGACCTGACAAAGTAGTAAGTTTTTAGAATCCAGTATCAGATCCAATTCCTAGAGAATGACCACGTCCTGAAAAAAATTTGTACCTATCGATGGCCGAGACCCGTTGGTTCTGAACGTACAAAGAATTTAAAACCCGATGCAGTCCATTGCATCGGGTTTTTTATTTGCTCACCCGTCCGGTGGCACCGGACGGGTGGATTATGCGAGGTTGAGGAAGGGCTTATTTCCCATGATTTCGTCAATTTTTGCGAGTACTTCCGGAGTCAATAATGGTAACACATCCAGCGCTTTCAGGTTATCGACCAGCTGTTCTTTGCGGGTGGCTCCCAGTATGGCGGTAGTGGTATTCGGGTTGGCCAGCGTCCAGGCGATCGCCAGGTTACCAAGGGAAAGCCCCAACTCCACAGCCAGCTCATTCAGTTTTTTCAGTTTAGCGATTTTTTCGTCCTGCAGCCAGCGATCCCTGAGCCATTCAAAACCCTCAAGTCCCAACCTGCTGCCTTCCGGCATGCCCTGAAGGTACTTTCCGGTCAGGAAACCCGCCGCCAGCGGACTCCAGATGGTGGTACCCATTCCCACATGCTGGAACACTGGCGGGTAATCCTGTTCCATTTTCATGCGTTCAAATAGATTGTATTGTGGTTGTTCCACCACAGGACCGATCAGGTGGTATTGTTGCGCTACGCGATGGGCTTCCATGATTTCCGCACCACTCCACATGCTGGTACCCCAATAGAGTACTTTGCCCTGGGTAATCAGGTTGTGCATGGTCCAAACTACTTCCTCAATCGGAACAGCCGGATCGGGACGATGACAAAAATAGAGATCCAGGTAATCAGTCTGAAGGCGATCCAGCGCTTCGTGACAGGCTTCCACGATATGTTTTCGGCTCAAGCCCGTTTGATTGGGTTTATTCTCCTTGCGCCAACCGAAAAATACTTTACTGGACAACACATAGGAACTGCGATCCCAGTCTTTGGTTTTAAGTACACGGCCCATCATTTTTTCACTCTCACCAAGTGCATATCCTTCCGCGTTATCAAAGAAATTGATCCCCTGTTCATAGGCGATACTCATCAGTTCATCCGCTGTGGCATCCCCAATTTGTTTGTGAAAACTTACCCAGCTTCCAAAGCTCAAAGCACTTAATTGAAGGCCGGTTCGGCCCATGCGACGGTATATCATGAATTGCGTTTTAGTTTTCTTTTTTTGGCGGAACCGATGGTATGGGTTCAGCCACCGGAGCGGCGGGCGATTGACCCGTTGGGCGGGCAGGTGCTGCATTCAGGGAATCGGTGGCAACGCCCGTAGAGTCAGCCGGTGTTGCGGGGCCGAATCCTCCTTTGGGCACCATCACCTGGCCTGTGATCTGTTTGATCAGGTACCAGTTGAACGACTGATCCGCCTCCAGTCCTTTCCCAAAGATAATTTTATCCGGCTGGTGGATCTGAACATCTTTATCAGTATAGAATATTTCTTTGTTTTGGTCCCACCATAGTTCCTCACATTTCAAGGTGTCTTTACGGTTATTGAACACCAGCACACTGTCCCGCAAAAAAACTTTCTGCTCCGTCTCCCGGTACCGTCCATATTTTGAAAACAACTCGCTCTGCACCTGAAGACTGTCATTATAAAAATCCACGTGCAAACTGCTGGGAAATTCGATGTAAGGAGAATCGGTCTGATAGCGGTTCATCACAGGTGCCGTCAATTTGGCTTTCATCTTTCCTCCCTGGCTGAGATAACTCTCAATGAATTTGGCTTCTTCAACAGCAATCCGATTTTTGGAAAGTGCTTCCAATTCTTCCTGGCTGTTTTCGCAGGCAGTCAGCAGCAGGCCAAAAAAAAGACAGCACCCTAACAGTGCTGTTAATTTTGACTTACTTATATCGTGAAAAATATTAGTCATATTTCCGCTTCACGAACCAGAGATCACTCAAAGTGGCACCAAGTGAGATCCTGAACATATTTTCCTGGAGACGTGTTTCAGGTGTACCTCTTCTTCCAAATTCAATGCCCAGGTTCAGCATGGTAAATTGATTACTGAATCGGTTTGGACGAACAGGAAAACCAAATCCCATGGTTACGGTGTACTTTTTCAACTCTTCACCTCCGTACCGGATGTAATCGGTTCCGAGGTTAAAGCCGGCCCGATAGGTTACCCTTCCCCAATAATTTGAACCGTATGCGCTCGGAATAAATTGTCCCCCTACACGAAACATATAGGTTGAACCAACCGAATCTTTGGCATCATAGAGCCGGAAGTCATCCCAGGAAGTGGTGGAATATTCTGCACCGAGCATCCATTTGTCCTGGCGTTCAATGGTGAAACCACCGGAATAGGTAGAAGGAAAAATAACGGTACCCTGAACACCTTCTTCGCGGTAAACGGAATCCCTGATAAAAGTTCCTCCGGAAGCATCATATTCGAAAGTTTCCCGGATAATATCTCTATTAGCATTGTATTCGCTGGAGAAAGTGGCCGTTGCTCCTAATACCAACCTTATATCCTTACTTAGTTTAGCCCGGTACTGAATACCCGTATTAATTGACAAACCACCAAAATTGATCTTTGTCTGGTAATTTCCTTTGTAATAAACCACACTATCGTTGATAAAGGATTTGCGGGTTCCGAAGTCCTTGGTACCGAAGAAATAACCCAGGTTGGCTCCAATGCTGAAATTTCCAAAACCTTTACCCAATCCCATATAGGCCTGGTAAGATCCGCCCTTTCCCTGGTACAGCGTGAGGGTGGAGTCGATGCTGTTTCCAGTTTGAGGATTGATTTCACGTGCGTACGACTGAATTTGGTAGTTGATTCGGCTAATGGGTCTCAGGCCCAATACCATGGAAAAATTCCGTTTCCGACTGATTGGTACACCCAACTGGAGGTAGGATATATTGGCGAAAGTGGCTTTGTATTTCTCGATGACATTCCGCTCCTGCAACACCTGGTTTTCCACTTCAAAGCCAATATCGAAGGAGGTTGTTCTCAGCCGCGCATAGGAAGCAGGGTTCAAAAAATTGATGGATTGGGGTTTCAGGTAACGGGGAACACCCTGTTTTACATCATAACGCTCATCAAAATCAACATAACCGGTGGTAAGACCGCCCATTCCTCTGGTCACGATCGGGGTGGATGGAACCAGGTTACCCCAGCCATAACGGGAGTACGGCGAGTTTTCCTGGGCGTTGGTCACCATCCCACAAAACAGCAGTACGGTTAAGAGCAGAAGGTTTATTGGTTGTTTAATTACACTCACTGATCGCATACAGTCCTTTAAAGATTAAATTCTGGTCGGCAAATATCTTGTTTTTTAAGTGGGGGACAAAATAGGCCGAATTACCCCCGGTTAACAGCACGTTAAAGTTCCCATACCTTTCTTTGTAGGCGTCAATGAACCCATCGATCTCTTTGGCCATGCCCAGAATCACGCCACTGGTGATATTGGTAACCGTATCATAACCCACCAGGGGGAAATTCCAGTCTTCCTTTACCAGGGGCAGAAGGGCCGTATAATCTTTCAGGCTGCGAAACCGCATTTCCATGCCAGGTGAAATGCCTCCGCCCAGGAATTCATGGTTCCGGTTTACAAAATTGTAGGTAATGGCCGTGCCAAGTGCGATGGCCAGGTTGTTTTTCCCAGGGAAAAGATTAACGGAGGCAGCTACCAATGCGAGGCGGTCGGCACCAATAGTTTCAGGTTTACCAACCGGTGTGGTAAAAGGCAGCCGGGTAAGGTGTGAAAGCTTATGAAAATGAGCCTTTTCTGCGAAAAGTGCCTCCAACGAAGGCGGATGATTCATAACAGAGGAGAGGATGATTTTCTCAGCGGGAAACTCCTCCAGCAAGGGTGCAATCGCCGCAGGCTCAAGGCCTTCCAGCAAACGGACACCCGAAAATTCACCATTGGTGAAAATGGCCATTTTCTGGCGGGTATTTCCAAAATCAAAACAAAGCGTAATGCGCGCCATAAGGGATTTCGCTGGATTTACAACTCAAAATCGAGCGAAGATAGGTTTTTAAAATGGCCGTTGAGTTTAACTTTTTCCTTTAGCTGCTCCATCTCCGCCAGTACCGGTAATACTTTGGCAAGATGGCGCTTTAAATATTCCTGGCGCTGCAATTCATGCAACAGGCTGAGTAACTCATATTCTTCCTGCACCGAAAGTCCGGCATGATGCGCCACATCATAACTAACCAGTAGCTCGTCCGGCTTATTAAATTTTTTATCCAGTTTAAGAACCTGATGCAATTCCCGGATACTGCTGATCAGTTTTCGCATCAGCTCGGGATTACCCCTCCCCTCTACGTTTTGGGGATAATGAACAATGGCGCCGCTATACAGTTTATCGGGAATGGATTTCACCACTTCCAGCACTTTAAAAACGGTGAGCCCTTCCGTTTCAATATCCATTTCTCCGTTGTCGTATAACTTGCTCACTTTTTTCACTCTTACCAGGGTTCCCCATTCACCCAGTTGATTGTTGAGCACGGTTGGAATGCCAAACATTTTATTGTCGGCCACACATTCCTGGATCAGCTGTTTATAGCGAGGTTCAAAAATATGGAGGTTCAATTGTTCACCCGGAAACACCACGATACCAAGGGGAAATATCGGAACAAAATTGGTCATAAGCGTAAAGCAAACAATATTAAGAACAAAAGGCGATTCAAACCCGGATTCTGCAAGATTATCTACCTTCATCCTATGTGGGATCAACTTTTGTCAAAGATTTTACACGGCGATATTAAAAGCATTGCACGCTGCATTTCACTGATCGAAAATGAAGTTCCCGGATATGAAGAATTGTTGAAGGCATTGCCGCATCATACCACTCCAATCATTGGAATTACAGGACCTCCGGGAGCCGGCAAATCAACCCTCGTGGATGCCCTGATTGGAGCACTGGTGCAGGAAGAAAAATCGGTAGCCGTATTATGTGTGGACCCTTCTTCTCCCTTCAATCTTGGTGCTGTACTCGGTGACCGGATCCGAATGAGCAACTGGTACAATCATCCTTCGGTTTTTATCCGATCGCTCGCTACGCGTGGGTCATTGGGCGGACTCCATCCGCATATTATTGAGATCACTGAACTCTTGAAAGTAACTCCGTTTGATTACATACTGGTGGAAACAGTAGGAGTAGGACAAAGTGAAATCGAGATAGTCGGATTGGCAGATTGTACCACTGTAGTATTGGTACCAGAAGCCGGTGATGAAATCCAGACCATGAAAGCAGGGCTGATGGAAATTGCGGATATTTTTATTGTTAACAAAGCAGACCGGCCGGATGCAGATCTGTTCCTGCGCAATCTCCGCAGCATGCTTGCGCCCAGTTTCAGCAGGCACTCTACGGAAGTACCAATAATCAAAACAATTGCATCACAAAAGCAGGGCATATCCGACTGGCTGCAGGCCATCGAAGCACATCTTGCCATACACAAGGAGTCAGATAAACGTGCCTGGCTACTCGCTGAACGTGCCTATCATCTTATCGAACGCAACCGTATGAAAGATGTAAATAAACAACGCTTAAAAGAAGCCATTGAAGATTTACAGAGGCGACATGCGTTTAACCTGTATCAGTTTGTGCAGCAATTCTAAAACGTGAAAGGTGAAAAGTGAAAGGTGAAAGTATGTGAAAGGTGAGAGGTGAGAAGCAAGAGGGTTCCCTCTTTCACCTTTCACTTTTCACCTTTCACTTCCTAATTCACATCCTATCGGTGCACCTGGTGGTATCACCGCATGTTGTGTAGGTTTTGCTTTATCCGGGGCTTTCATTCGTTCCAGTGCGTAATTATAATGGGCTTTTAAAGAAGGATCAGTTGTGTTTTTTAAGGATGCTTCGAGCCATTCTTTTAACTCCCTGACTACTGCAGCACCCCGGGCACGCGCCGGAATGGATAAGGATTCATTGACCGACCAGTTCAGCAGGTAGGTAAGTAATACCTGTTCTGTTTGTTGCTGGATCATTGCCTCCATTCCGGATTTGCGGCTAGCCTTGAAAGTTAGCTCAATCAGTTTCATTGCCATTTCACCTGCCGAGAGTCCTCCTTGTTGTCCCTGGATTTCCATTCGGTTGATCCGATCAGGATGAAAAAGAAAAGAGAATGGCAGATCAGCAGCCGTTTCTGCTGGTGCGAGCGGATCGAAATTCAGTCCGCTTCGCTTGGTAAACAATTCGCGTGAGCTACTGTAGCCGGCCGGTCTTGGGGGAATCAATTTCAAAATCTTATCAGGTATTCTCAGTGCTGCAGGATCAAGGGATTGCGCAATGGCATCCAGTGCTTTTAGTTGTTCTTCTTTTGTCACCATTTTCATAGCCGGAGAACCATCTCCTTTTACAGCATAACTATAATAAACACCTCCAAGCAGTTTGGCAGCAGCTTCCACCTGGTAACGGTGATAAAAATATACCGGCACCAAAACATCTTCCAGCATTGCCATCGGAGTACCATTTCGGATGGAATTGGCACCAAATGCATCCAGTGCTTTTGTCCTGACCTTCATCACTTCTTTCAGTTCTGTTACTGCATCGGTTCCATTATCCCATAAATGCGCCTGCGGATGCGAACCACCGGGTGCACGGGCATCCCGGTCTGCGATGAACAGCAGTCCTTTTGCTGCACCATCCCGAAGCAGTTTATCAAGAGCTGAACTTTCATTGATATTATCTGCAAACTGCGAGTATCCATAAGCGATAGCCAGCTTATCCCAGTCACCAATTTTGGTATCATATACTTCACTCATGTCAATCTCTCCTTTGGAAGTTAACCGGACGAGCGGATGAGGGTAATCCATCACACTGGCCCTGTTATTGACACTGGAGGCATAGTTGTGCATGATTCCAAGTGTATGTCCCACTTCATGTGCTGCCAGCTGTCTTAATCTGGCCAGTGCCATGGACAACATTTTATCATCGGCAGGTACTCCCTTTTCAAAAGGAGCCAGCAGTCCCTGGGCAATGAGATAATCCTGTCGAACCCTCAACGAACCAAGAGTAACATTGCCTTTAATAATTTCTCCGGTACGGGGATCCGTAACCGATGCACCGTAACTCCAGCCACGGGTAGAGCGATGCACCCAGTTGATCATGTTATAACGGATATCCATAGGGTCTGCACCATCCGGAAGCAATTCCACCCGAAATGCATTTTTGAAGCCGGCTGCCTCAAAGGCTTCATTCCACCAGCGGGCGCCATCCAGCAATGCGGAACGGATTGGTTCAGGTGTGCCATTATCCAGGTAATAAACGATTGGCTTTACGGGCTCACTGATAGTCGCTTTGGGATTCTTTTTATGCAGGCGGTGGCGCCTGATAAAATATTTTTCAATGGGCTCCGAAACAGGAGAGCTGTAATCATAATAGGAAATCGGAAAATAACCTGCACGCGGATCAAAGGCTCTTGGCTTATAACCGTCGTCTGGCAATTCAACAAAAGAATGATGCATACGAAGGGTTATGGCATCCGGGTTGGCAGCTACCGACCGCACCTGTGGTCCCACTTCACCATCATTATTAACGAGTGTTACAGTTGCTTCCAGTTCTGTGTTTTTCGGAAAGTTCTTTACCGCTTCGAAATAAATGCCACTCCGGGTTTTATCCGGAACAAATGTTCCCTGTTTGGCAGATCGGATACGGGTACCTGCTTTCATGGCATCCCGCAACAGAAAATCAGTAGCGTCCACCAGGTAGGTATTGCCAGTTGCCGCTTCAATTGTGAAGCCCCATACAATGGATGAAGCAAAGGATTCTTCTACCGCTTTTCGCTCCAGCGCATCTTTACTATTTGCCCGGTAGTCATAGTTGGGCTGATGCAAAAACAATTTTTTTCCGTTGCGCTTAAAACGGATTACATGCTGAGAACCAAGCAGCCCGCGATCCAGCCCGATATCATTGGATCCCAATCCGGCGGGCAGGGAAATGCAGTAAAGAATTTCCTGATCGCGTTCAGTTATTTCCAGCCAGATTTTTCCATTGTCTTTATCTATATAAAAGGGGATAAAACCTGCTGCTTTTTCAAGACCTTTTGTTTTTTCTTCGATGGAGGGAAGAGCCTGTCCCAATGAAAACAAAGGAAACAGCAGCAGTAATAGAATGCGCATGATGGTGTGTTTTGTTAAAAATAAGGAAACGGGAGACAAAGGAGGCAGGGAAGAAAGGAGAAAGGAAGAAGGAGGAATGGAAGACGGAGAAATGGAGTAGGAAACGCAGGATCAGTAGACAGAGCAAACTGAAAGCAAAGGAGTCGGAGGCAACGGTAGACAAAGGAGACGGGAAGCAGGGAAGATGGTGCAAATATCAGAACATATCTCGGTTGGATTTCCACCAACGATAACCTATAAAGCCCATCAGCGCAAGTGGGGTAGCAGCGAGATAAATAATCCCTGAGTTAAGGGCTTTAGCAGGCTTTTCGCCCATTTGCTGGGCTGTTTTTGTACAGATAGAGCACTGTGCATCGGCAGCATTGGAAAGCACTACAACAAACAGGAGCATCATTGTCCATCTCACCAGTCGCATAACACAAATTTTGACAAATTTAGGGAAGCTTTTCCAATGGTGGATTATTTGCTTAACACCGGAGCATTAAACACCGCATTCATCTTCATAAAATTGGTGTTTTCTTTCATCAGGGTGGAGCTTACCTGGTAAGTACCATTTTCATTTACACTGTATTGAAGAAGGAGATCCGTAGCAGGGAATTGACGTGGATCAATCACATGTAAAAATTTCACCTGCGAACTGGATACCAGTTCAACCGGTTTTTCGAGTGCCTGTTCCAGTATCTCCTGAACCAGCTGGATCATACATACTCCAGGCACGACCGGCTGCCCGGGAAAATGCCCCTGAAAAATGGGGTGCTCCGCATTCCATAATAGTCCGGCTTTTACCATCCCATCCCCTTTTTCAAGAGCATGTATGGTGAAAAATTCGCCTGTGAGTATCATCGCTCGAGTTTTTTGAGTGCTATATTGAATGAAAAATTCAGATGTCTGATCTGTATTGAGTCCGGATTGCCAGTGCCCTGGTAGAAATAATTCAATCGCACTAATGGTTTTCTTGTAGAAGAAAGTTCCGCACCTACCAAATTTTGACAATTTTTATCCGTCAAATACCAGGCCTGTTTTTTGCCTTTTGAATAACCATGATAAAGATAGTTTCCGTGTTCAAGAATTCTTTCGGGTATTTTCCCCCTCTCCTGCATGAGCAGGATTTCAAAATCCTGTCGTAGTGCGGATATCACAGGTTTCCTGTTTAATTTTTTGAGGATATCAACGACTTTAAATTCACCATTTTCCCTGAATTCAAAATCAAAAAACTTTACTCCCAATTCAGTAGAGAAAACGATTCTGGTGGAAGAATCCGGCATCATTTTAACCAGTAATAATCCACCCAGCGATCTACCGGTGATGTCTACCTGCGCTTTGTATAACTCATTCTCGAAACGGGGGCCCAATTCCGTCAAACAATCCTCCCTTACCGAAACCGTCGGATAACTGTTGTAGATGGAACGGCAACTACTCATAACCGTTACAAGCATTACCAGCAGAAACAGTTTATTTGTACTGGAAAACCGCATCGGGTATCGCCTGGTTGATTTCCTTGTTCTGAAAACTGATCAGGGTATTATCGCCCCCTTTTTCTATCATATTGATACTGGCTACCGAGTAATCTTTCCTATCAATTGTTACCAGGATAGCTGAAAAGAAATCCTGCATATCCTTTTTTACCGGAACCATCTCCACCAGGTACTGCAATTTGTTTTCAAATGCCTTCACTTTGAAATCAGGATTCGTAAAAACCGTACCCTGCACACAATCAATGGTCAATTGATTGATTTTCTGAAAGAGCTTATTGGACCGGGCTGACACTTTGTTTTCCTTTTGCCCGTCTTTAATATAAATGTTCTTACCATTTATTATCATCAGGTATTGAAAGGGATGTTGGTATTCCATGCGCACCTGGGTTTCCTTTCGAAACCAGAATTTACCCTTCGAAATAATTTTTTCTGCCAGCAGACTCAGATTTTTCTCCTGCGTGAAATCAGCCCGAATCGAATTTACCTGGGCCGACTTTGCCGTAAAAGCGGATTTAAACGATCCCAGATCCGGTATCGCTGTATATCCCTTATGCTGAGCATTCACCGCAGTTGCAGTGATAACCAGTATGACTAGAAATAATTTACGCATACGCATCTTCGTTAATCAGTTGGTCAATTGGTACGATTTCATAACCCCTTGCTTTTACACCCTGCAGAAATTTCGGAAGAATCGCTGCAGTTATTGCCATGGTATCATGAAATAAAATGATGGCTCCCGGCCTAAGCTCCTTCAACAGTTTTTCCAGTAATTTCTCCTGGTTTTTCGCTACCGTATCCAAAGACCGGATATTCCAGCCAATGGTTGTCATGCCCGTTTTTTTTACTGCCTTCGCAAGGTTAGGATTGGTTACTCCATAAGGCGGACGAAAATAGGTTGGTTTCCTTTTCGTGGCAGTATATATCAGCCTATTGGTTTGCTCCAGTTCCTCCTTCATGCGCCCCGGCGAATACAGATCAAATAAGGCATGATGACTATAGCTGTGATTTGCGATGATATGCCCCTGTTCCACGATCCTGCTGGCCAGTTCGGGATATTGTTCCACCCTTTTTCCGATACAGAAAAAACAGGCCGGCACGCTGGCGGCAGCCAGGCTATCCAGGATAGCTGCTGTATACTCCGGTAACGGACCGTCATCAAAACTGATGGCAATTTGCCTGGCATCTGTTTTTCCACTACATATTACCGGCATATAGAATTGTGAAGATACCCGGATACTGCCCCAGACCAATCCGCCCACATAGATCAATACCACTACAACCCATGACCATACCGGCAACCCGATAAGCCAAATCGCCAATAAGGCAAGTATCACCAGTGCCGAACTTGTTTTAAAGGTCAGCATGCGGACAGTAAAATAAATGAATGATAGCCGGATGGATCTGCCTGGTAAACCAGGATCCGCCCTGGCGAAAGAAGCTGCAATCCATCTACTTCCACTTTCCCTGCTTTCAACCACCAGGCCGCCAGCCAAGTGGCAAATGCAGTGGCAGTTGGATAGACACCACAATATTTTTTATATCTGATTACCGGTAGACCGGATCCCAATATGGAAGAAATTTTCGCATATTGATCAGCGTTATAATCCATCTCTTCCTCACCGGACAGCAATACATCGATTTGTCCGGATGCCTCTTGCAACAAATCAGCAGCAAGATCCTGAAGCTCTTCGGGACCGGGATCAAATAGTGTATAAACCTGATCAACCCTGGCCCAGCTTTTTTCTGAAGCTGTATCAGTTACCAGATAATAGGCAGCGCCTTCTCCTCCTGCCTGGTGACGATACTGGCCAAATCGTTCCAGAAGTGCGTAACTGTAATCGGTTAGTTCGTCTGCAGCACCAACCAAAACCGACGCACCCGGATGTTCGGTTAACCATAACCGTGCATCCTGGAGCGATCGTTCAAATGATTGCGCACGTTGAACATAAGTATTATTGTAAGCGTGGCATTTCAGTAACAAAGCCACCTGGGCACCAACTGTATTATGGGTAGACTGTATAAATGCAGTTGGAGTCAGCATTTCCTCTCCGTTTTCAACCAGTCGTTTCAAAAAAATACCCGTGTCCTCAAGGCAGCCATAGGCAGTGCCGGTTATGATGGCATCCGGATTGGAAACACCGGCCTGACGAAGGGCATCCATCGCGGTAGCCACTCCCATCCTGATAACACGGCTCATCCGTCGGATCAGTTTGGGATCAATCAGGTTATTGTAAGCTGGTTCGGAAGCTGCCAGTCGGTTGCCTTCGCCGGGAATAAAAGAAATACCGGATGTCATTGCATCAAAAACCGGAAGGGGTGATATGGCGGAAGCTCCATTTATATACATGACTACCTCAGTGAGAATAATAAAGATGAACAATTACCACCAAATCCAAAGGAATTGGACAATACATGCTGTAATCCGTTTACAGTGCGGAGTTCGGTTACTACCACTCCCGGATTTTCTATAACCGGATGCTGTATGCGCAAACAAGGAAACAAGAGCTGTTGCTCTAATGAAAAACAGGAGTAAATAGCTTCCAATCCGCCACAGGCTGCCAGCGTATGCCCGGTGTATCCCTTTGTAGTGCTCATTGCAGGATAGCGGTTTCCAAATACTCTTTCAATTGCAATGCTTTCGGATGAATCATTGTTCTGCGTACCGGTTCCATGCAGGTTGATATACCCAACCTGTTCCGGAGTAATTCCTGCCATTTCCAGCGCCCCTTTCATAGCAAGAAAGGAGCCGGTACCGTCTGGTGATGAGGCTGTCTGGTGATGTGCATCATTGGCATTGGAATATCCCGCCACGCGAATCCGATAGTTACCTCCCAGGAGTTCTGCTGCTTTTTCACCAACCAGCACCAGGAATCCCGCCCCTTCACCCAGATTGAGTCCCCGGCGATTCTGATCAAAAGGTTGGCAAAGCTGCTGGTCCAGAATCATCAGGGTATTAAATCCATTCAGGGTAAATTTGCTGAGTGCATCCGTTCCGCCCGCTATCACCACATCCAGTTCTCCCGCCTTCAGTAAACGTGCTCCCAGCATGATAGCATTAGCCGAAGAAGAACAGGCTGTACTGATTGTGTTGACATAATCTCTTATGCCGAGTGCCTGTGCAATTCGCTCAGTTGTTGCTCCTCCTTCATGCTGGCGAACCATACGGAGTTTACCAGCCTTTCTGTTTTCGAGAAAAGCAGGGAAAAAATTTTCAGTAAGATCCATTCCGGCAACGGTTGTAGAAGATATCAGGCCGATTTTCAGTCGCTTTCCACTAACAGTATGGCGTACCCGATTTCCCTCCAGCAATCCGGCTTCCTGTAAGGCTTCGCGCGCAGCAATAAACCCCAGCAGCGAACTCCTGCTATTGGTGCCCTTCCAGCCGGCTATTATACTCAGCTCTTCATTATCTGCCTTCACCTCTCCTGCGGGGAACAGGCCTGCATGGGCAGTAGAAAGATATTGGATAGAACCAATACCTGTTTCTGCCTTCTTCAAGGTCTCCAGGTTTTCTTCCCTGTTTTTACCGATTGCCGAGATTGCACCCCTGCCCGCTATGTACACCGCCTTCTGCATATCAGCCTGCTTGCGGAGTTTGGTTGGCAAGAATGAAATCAGCCATCGTATCTACCGACTGAAATATTTTCGGTCCGTCTTCTGCATTAGCCAGTTTGATGCGGTATTTCTGTTGCATCAACACAATAAGTTCCAATGCATCGATGGAGTCAAGTCCCAGCCCTTCATTGAACAAGGGATCACTGGCTACAATATCAGCCGGTTGCACCTGTAAATTTAATTGCTCAATGATCTGCTGTTTTAATTCTTCAACTAACTGCTCCCTGTTCATGATCAAAATATTGATATACGTTTTTACTTGTAAATGGTATTGAATGTACTGAATCCTCCTGAACACCGGATACACTGTAGAGCGTTGCATTGTACTGCTCACCCAGAATATCTACCCAGCCAAATAAACAGGTATGGGTGTTTCCTTCTTCAAAAAGTGTTTGGACATAATTCACCATAAATTCAACCGGACAAAGATCGTCTATAAAAAATGCCTGCTCGCCCTTAAACCCATGGCGGATACTGATTTCGCCGGTTACAATATTGGGAAGGGTGTAAACAAATACAGCGGGACTTGGAATTTCCTTTAATTGTTCCACAAATTTCCGGTCTGTATCCAGGCTGGAGTGCCGGTTAGCCAAAACAATGGCCGAGCCAAACGGATCTGCCAGGTTACCACCCGGCATACCCAATACCAGTTCAGCAGCCAGCATGCCAAGTTTGGACAAGCGGTCCATCTTGAACCATTTTGGATATTCCATACCGATCTCCCGGTACAATGCCACCAAAAATTCATCCGTGGTGAGTTCCGGTTTTTCCAGCAGGACTTGCTGATTCCGAAAAGCCCGGTTCGAACCGATTTTCGCAGCTTTGTTTATCCAATAATTGCCTGACAGTTCTTTACTCATTCCTATCCTCTTCCAGTATTTGTTTCAACGTCAGTGTTCTTGCCAGTTTTTTTACCTGCCGGTCGTGTTCTCTGACAAAAGGATTTTCCTTATCCCATACATAACCAGCCAGTACCGAACAGATCATGTTCTTGATTTCCGGCTGCTGATTTTTTGAAAAGAAAATCGTGTCCAGTGTACCGTCGTACCAGCAATTCACATAGGTACGAAAGGTGTTAACTCCCTGCATCATATGATCCATGTATTCTGTATCCCAATCCACTTCTTCTCCTTTCAATTTCCGTATCACCAGGTGAGCAGCGGTTTGGCTGGACACAGTTGCAAGCGTTACACCGGAAGAAAAGATGGGATCCAGGAATTCGGTAACATTACCGGTTAACACAAATCCTTCTCCGTAAAATTTATCGCAGGTGGCAGACCAGGATTCCAGCACTCGTACTTCGAACTGTTTCTCCGCACCACGGAATCGTTCAGCCAGGTAAGGTTCATCTTCCAACAGCGCATTGTACACCTCTTCATTTGTACCGCTGTAATTTGCAAAGAAAGAAGGATCTCCCACATAGCCAACCGAAGTAATACCAGACGCGAAAGGAATCACCCAGATCCAGACACCCGGTTTGTGTGTTACAATTGTGATCCGGTTGGGTTCATGTACAGTCTGCCTTTTTTCATCCTTCATGTGACAGAAAAGCGCCTTTCTGCCCGGCAGCGAGGATGGCCTGTCCAAACCGAATAATTTCGGGATAACACGTCCGTATCCGCTGCCATCCACAATAAATCTTGCTCCAATAGTTGACGCTTCTCCATTTTTATCCACTACTGTTGTAATGGAGTCGGATCCATTAAAGCGTATGTCCGTAACCGTTGTTTCATAATGCAGCGGGATATCCATTGCTTCGCAGCAATCGGCAAGGGTTTTATCAAACTCGGCTCTTGGCACCTGCCAGGTCCAGCTCCATCCTTTGGTGAACTGATCGGCAAAGGAATAGTCACAAATCATTCCATCCTTCACGAATTTCGCTCCGTTCTTTTGCTGAAAGGATTTTGCTTTCACTGCTTCCAGGAAGCCTGCCTCTTCCAATGCTTCCATACATCGGGGTAAAAGGCTCTCCCCAATTACAAAACGGGGAAATTTCATTTTTTCAACCATGATTACGTTGTACCCGGCTTGCTTGATGATGGAAGCAGCCACGGAACCGGAGGGACCGGCACCAATTACGAGCACATCTGTTTGTACATGTTTCACGTCGATTGTTTTAGGATTGAAATACTGGCTGTTGTTGGGTTATGCTTTACGGCAGATCAGCAGGGTATGCCCGCCTTCGCCGATATGATCGATCTGTTCTTCAATACGAAGTCCCGCATCATGAATACATTTCTTGAATACTTTTGAATCGTACATCTGGCTGTTTCCGTTGGCAAGCGCTGTAAAATAGAGGCTGGTCATTTGCAGACTGAATGCTGCTCCTTCAAAACGCTGGCAATCCCAAAAATTCTCAAGAATAAACACATATCCATTTTCATCGATGGCCTCATAACAGCGTTTAAGGATCGACGTTATCTCTGCATCAGAAAAGCAATCCAGAAACTGGCTCATCCAGATACCATCATGCCCTTTTGGGAATTGCTGGTTTTCATCCAGGATATTAACCGGATGAAACTTTATGCGGTCCTCCAGTCCAAGCTCCCTGATTTTTGCCTGCGCCATCGATACCTGGCCGGGCAGATCCATTATGGTAACATAAATATCCGGTGCATACTGAGCGCAGGAAATAGACCATTTCCCGGTATTTCCACCGATATCAATGATCTTCTTTACCCCGGTTGCAAATACCATGGGCAGCACCAGCGGGAAAGATCCATCCGAATAATAATGGTCAAATTCAAACCAGCTTTTCTGCACCTGTGGCGGAAGTTTGGAAAGCGCTTCATAAATCGTATTCCAGTCGCCAAATACCTTCAGTCCTTCCGGTTTGCCGGTTGCAATACTTTCTTCCAATGATGCGAGTCCGTCATAACATACATCATCAATAAAATTCATATTCACATTCGTCAACGGATCAGACAGGAGAAAGAAGCCCATTTTCGTAATGGTGTACTTGTCTTCATTCAGCAGAAACGCACCCATACCAAGTCCTGCTTCCATCAGCACTCTTGCCCCATAGTGTGATAAACCCGACCGGGAAGCAGCTTCTTCTATGGTAATACCTGCTTTCCCCGCATCACGAATTACCTGTAATAATCCATTCTTGCGCATGGCCTGTGCCGCCTGGAACATAACGGGACCAAAAGCGACCCGCTGTGCAGCTTCTTTTGCTTCAACTGCTGTTAATCTGTCTTTAGAAAAATGATTCATGTTGGATACTACTATTGGGTTGTTGTTTTCGAAAAGACAAGGGCGGCATTACATCCTCCAAATCCCGAGCCTGTTTTTATAAAATGTTGAAGGGGTACCCCCTTCATTAAGCTTGTTGATATGGTCACAGGTGCGCTTACACCATGGCTGGAATATCCTACTGATGGAAGGATCCAGCCACGCTGAAAAGCCTCCATTGAGATGACTGATTCGATCAGTCCGGCTGCTCCGAGCGTATGCCCGAAACTGGCCTTCAGACTGAAGGCAGGTACTTTTTCAAGTTCTGCCTGCTGAAACGCTTTCGATTCCATTTCATCATTGTAGGGTGTAGCAGTACCATGAGCAGAGATAAATCCGATTTCATTTGAAGAAACACCCGCCTGCTTCATGGCATTTTTAATTGCATGTGCCATTTCCGCACCGGTTCGCGATGGACCTGAAATATGATTGGCATCATTGGTTGTAGCACCGCCACTTACGGCCAGGCAGGTACCGGCAGGTTCTGTACTTAACAAAACAGTTGCAGCACCTTCACCCAGGTTCAACCCGTTCCGCTCTTTATCAAATGGCTTGCATACGGATGTACTCAAGGCCTGGAATGATTTGAAACCGGCTATTATAAAGGGGCTGATAGAATCGGCTCCTGCTACTACTGCACGTTTATATTGACCTGATTGTAGCAATCTTTTTGCAACCAGCAAGGCAGTCATCCCGGATATACAGGCATTGGAAACAATCAGTGGGCGACTGTGATAATTCAACAGCAATCCCAGCTTTTTTGCCGATTCATGTAATCCGACACGCTCAGCTGCTGCTTCGTTTCCCTCCTGCAATTCCCCGGTATTTCCCTTGGTAGAAGCCAGAATCAAAACTGTTGCCGGATCATTCAGCGTAAAGTTGGTAGTTGCAATGGCAGCCTCGATAGAATGTAACAAAAGCGCTTCGAAATGGGTAATATCCGTATCATAGGGCGCCCTTATTTGCTTCCATTGCTCCTCACTGAACAAAGCCCCGCAAATACCCTGGCCCTGGAAAACCTGGTGAAGATTATCTGTTACCGCCGATTTTCCGGAAGCAATAGCATCCAGGTTGGCAGCGGTTCCGCTTCCCAATGGTGTTACCATATGATGAGCTACGATATATGCGGGACGCGTTTTCATTTCTAGCCGGCACCTAAATGTTTTTGCTTCCACGCTTCGAAAAAAGGCGGATTGATAAGTTGCAGATTATTTTCGGGATGATCCAGAAATACCTGTGTTGTGGATCCTTTCGCTACCAGCTCCTTTGTAACGGCATTGTATAACCGATAAACGAATTGCAGTTTGGCAGCATGGCAGGGAATAAATTCCGTTTCAATGATTACACGATCGCCATACTTAAGTGATTTCTTATAATCCAGGTCAATCTTAACTACAGGAACTGAATATCCATGTTTGTAAATATCCAGGTAACTTAGTCCGAATGCCTGACCAAAAGCTTCACGCCCGTCTTCAAAATAACGAACATAATGACCGTGCCAAACAATGCCAAGCGGATCAGCTTCATTAAAGCGTACGGCAATTTCTCTGGTAAACGAAAGGGCTCCTTTATTCATAGGTTATAGCTCATGACCCGAAGCTGGAGCGCCAGGACTTGAGTTTTGATTTTTTAATGGTTTGCATGGCTTTATAAATCGTGCTGGCATAATAGTTCCGGAAGCCAAAACCACCGGCTTTTTCTACCATACGCTCCGTGTACAAAACTTTTTTTGTAGCCATGTCGATGAATGTAATATACATGGATGCTGCTTCGGCAGGCTTACTGAGTGATTCCATGATTACCACAAGGCCTACACCTTTTTTGCCTGAAAGATCATATTTGTTCACCATACCCTGGATATCCGACTCTTTCAGATGTGTTTCGTCTGCAGTAGAAGTGCTGCTGATATCTTTTTCATCCACTTTTTCATTGATGGCAGTAACGGCAGCGATATCATTGGTGATGTTTCCGCGATCCAGGTATTTGGGCCAGTCGAATTTCTTGGGCTCTGCAATAATTACCTGGTTGATGCCAGGGAAATGACGGTTCTTGATATCTGAAGCAGTAGCAGCAAAGTCATTGATCACTTTTGTCCTGGAAAAATCTACCCCCAGGTAGGTCATCGGTGTAGCTTCATTCAGAATATCCGCTTTTTTCTGTGCGAACAATGAATTGGCAGACAACAGAAAGATGCCGCATAAAAGGAATAAGAGATTTTTTTTCATGGTTGTAGTATTAATGGTTATGATTTGGGTTCCTGTAGAAAAATTTTCATTTCACAGGAGGCCAGCAGCTGATCATCCCGGTATACCGTTCCTTCCACAATCGATACATTAAAAACTGCATTGACCTGCCTGGTAATCGTTTTCAATTTTGCTCCCACTTCGGGTAGTGAATGGATTTCAAGGTTCTTAATGGCTCCTATAAAACCTACTAAAACGGGTCCATTTCCCTGCAAAGCTTTATATCCGGCTCCTGCTGCTGCTGTTTGGGCGATATTTTCAACCAATAAAGCAGCAGTCGCTTTTCCGTTATGGGTCAGGATATTGGAAGGGAGGATTTCAAAACTTGTTTCAGTAGAGACAGGATCATCTGCAACCAGCGCGTCTATCATCACAAATGGAGGTCGTTGTGGTAATATAGAGGCCAGTTGATCTTTGCTTAGTAATATCATGCTTTCCAGAAATCGTAAAAATTAAACCATTGGGTTGGATAAAGACTGACTTTTTTCTCCGTCTCCATCACAAAATCCTGCAGCGCTTTCAATATTCTTTCCTGCTTTGCACCTTCTCTGTACAAGACAGGTGGACTGGCAAAAAAATGATAGTGCCTGTTAGATTCCTTAAAAGCGTACACAAAACTAACCGGAACCTGCAGGCTGGCCGCCAGTAAAAAGGGACCAGCCGGAAAATTAGCGGTTTTCCCCAGGAATTGGGTGGATATTGTTTTATTTCCCTCCAGAAAACGATCGGCATGCATACATACCAGTTCATTTCTTTGAAGGGCTTCATTGATTGCAAAAATATGGCTGAGATCCTCCCGGATGATAATCAGCTTCATGTTCCTGCCACCTGTTACTTTTTCCAGGTAGGCTTTGATCTGCTCCTGTTCCCCATCGTACATAACCACATTGATAGGTGCTTTCAGTCGCTTCAACAGGTGTCCGGCAATTTCCCAATTGCCCATGTGTGCACTGAGCAACAATCCGCCTTTACCATCTTTCACCATCTGGTGCAGCCATTCTTCACCATCAAAATCATACGTGAAGGGGGTATTTAACCCTGCCATCACAGCTACTTTATCAATCAGGGTCTGACCAAAATGATAATAGGTCTGGTATATAGCCCTGGTGGCCTTCCCACGGGAATAAGCAAGTCGCTCCTTAAAGTAAACATTCAGCGCCCTGGTAGATTTCCTGGAAAACAGAAAATACCAGGCTGCAACAAATCGGAGAAGACCATAGGCGGGAATTAGTCCCAACCGCTTTAAAACCACAACGAAAATCCGGTAACCCAGCGGAAGGGTCTGGGATCTTCCCTGCCAGCTTGCCATTATACCAGTTCTTTAGTATGGATGCGGCGAGCTGTATAATCGTAAAAATCCTGAATGGTTTCAATCGAAGTAAAATCCTCCGGTTTCACTTTGAATCCAAAATGATGTTCCAGCACTACCACCATATCGATATAATCAAGGCTGTCCAGCTCAAGGGTTGCTTTGAGGTTCGCTTCAGGGGTAATTTTTTCCGCATCCACTTCAAATTCCTCTATCAGGAGGTAATTAATCTTCTCAATAAGTTGCTCCATTGTCATAGCGGCGAAATTAAGTCGGTTAAGGTTTTTTATATTCCAGAAAAGGATAAAACGTCGATAATCAGTGATTAATTGTCGTATTTCTTTACGATCAGCGATGAGTTGGTTCCACCGAAGCCGAAAGAATTGGACAGAAAACAACTGAATTCTGTATCGATTGTTTTGGTTACCAGGTTAATACGAGCCGAATCTTCATCGGGCTCTTCAAAATTTATATTGGGAGCAATAAAATTATTTTGCATCATCAGCATGGAATATACGATTTCACTGGCCCCGGCCATCCAGCACTCATGACCAGTCATGGATTTGGTAGAACTCACATAAGGACGCGTAGCTCCAAATACCTCATGGATCGCCCTTGCTTCACTGCTGTCGCCTGCGGGAGTTGAGGTGGCATGTGCATTTATGTAGAAGATATCCTTTGATTCAATGCCTGCATCCTTCAACGCCATGGTCAGCGCTCGGACCGGACCATCCACTGTTGGATTGGAAATATGTTCGCCATTGGATGAAAAACCATATCCCACCACTTCCGCCAAAATATTCGCCCCCCTGGCCAGCGCTGAATCCAGGCTTTCCAAAATAACCGTAGCCGCTCCACCCGATGGTATCAATCCATCCCGGTTTTTATCAAATGGACGGGAAGCTCTTGTAGGATCGTTCTCGCGAATAGAGAAAGCAGAGAGGGCGTCAAAACTGCCCATGGAATAAATATTGATCTCCTGTGCACCGCCACAGATTACCGCTTCCTGCAATCCGGATTTAATAAAATGATAACCCAACCCAATCGCATGACTGCCGCTTGCACAGGCTGCACTCACGGTAAAATTCACACCTTTAAGCCGGAAGATAGTTGCCAGGTTCATGGTAACCGTGGAATTCATCACCTGGAATACGGAGCCTGAGCCCACCAGCGTGGTATCCTTTTTTTCCCGCATCAGATCTGTTCCGGTTACTACCGGTTCAGCAGAACTGTCATTACCATATAAAACACCGATGATCATGCGATCCAGCATTTCATCGGTTATGCCTGCCTGTTGGAGTGCTTCCAATGTAGCCATATACGCATACTCACCCTGCTGTGGCAGCATGATACGCGCCCGCCTGTCGAGCAGTCCCTTCAGATTAGGCCGCTCCACAAATCCGGTTAAGCCGGAGCGATAGCCAAATTCCTTCCGGGCAGGATCCAGGATAATACCAGATTTCCCTTCGTACAAGGATTGCTTCACCTCATCCTTGTTCTTGCCGATACAGGAATAAATCCCCATGCCAGTAATCACTACTCTCTTCATGCCAGTTACGTATATAATCCTCCGTTGATTGATAAAACGGTGCCTGTAATATAACCAGAATCCGGCGAAGCCAAAAATGCGACAGCATGTGCCACTTCCTCGGGTTTTCCAAAACGTTGCACAGGAATCATTGCTTTTAATTCCTGCTCATTAAGTCCTTCCGTCATATCCGTTTGGATGAATCCCGGAGCTACTGCATTAACAGTAACACCCCGCTTGGCAACTTCCTGGGCCAGGGCCTTGGTTGCACCGATCACACCAGCTTTCGCGGCAGAATAATTTGCTTGTCCCGGCATACCCTTTAAGCCCGATAAAGACACCACATTGATGATTCTTCCCATCCTTCTCATCAGCATTCCGCTCAGCACTTCGCGGGTTACATAAAAAAATGCATCGAGGCTGGTCGCCCGCACCGATTCCCACTGCTCATCTTTCATCCACATCATCAGGGTATCATCTTTAATGCCGGCATTGTTGACCAGCACTTCAATCGGATTTTCTTTGTTGGCTTCGATCCATCCGCCCAGCACCGTTTTTATCTGCTCCTTATCAGCCACATCAAAGGCCAGTAACTCACCGGTGCTGCCTGCAGCTTTGATCGCTTCCAGGGTTTCTTCAGCCGCAACTTTGTTTCCTTTATAATTCACCAGTACATGATAGCCCAATCCGGCCATTTTAATACAGATGGCGCGACCAATACCACGGGATCCCCCGGTTACCAATGCAGATTTCATACGCGTATTATTGTTGTTGACGGATGGCCTTACTCACAACCGGCTCTGATTTCTCAAAATAAGCCCTCACTTTAGCGATGGCTTTATACCTGGGCGCATCGTCCACAAAACTGGGGAAAATGGCATTTATTTCTTCATACAATCCCTTTGTTGCGGAAGCCATGCGATCCTGGCATTTAAGGTAATCCACGGCATGCAGCAGCGTGATCATCTGGATCACCAAAACTTCAAAGGAATTATTGATCACCCGACGGGTCAGCAGGGCCGCATTGGAACCCATGCTTACGATGTCCTGGTTATCATTGTTATTGGGGATGCTATGTATGTACATCGGGTTGCTGAAGGTCTGGTTTTCAGCAACCGTGGAAGTAGCTGTAAACTGCATTCCCTGGATACCAAAATTCAGGCCCAGTGTTCCCAGGTTCATGAAAGGCGGGAATTTTTCGTTCAGCCGGGCATTCAGCAGGTAATTCAACTGCCTTTCACTCAGCATGCTCAGCTTGGTGATCGCGATCTTCAGTTTGTCCATTTCCAGCGATACATAATCGCCATGGAAATTACCTCCATGGAAAATATTTGCATTCTCATGGTCAATGATCGGGTTATCATTTACGGAATTGAATTCCGCTACAATCACTTTTTCAGCCTGTTCTATGGTGTCAAGAATAGGCCCAAGTACCTGCGTAATACAACGAAGTGAATAATACTCCTGCACCTTGTCTTCAAACACATCCTGATCCATTTTATCTCCCTCGTACAGATGCTTTTTACGGCTTCGGATCATATGACTGTCGCCCAGCAGGGAACGCATCATTTTGGCGATGGCCTGCTGACCGGGATGGTGTTTTACATGGTTCAGCTCATGCGAGAAATGATCATCATAGGCTTCTACCACTTCATTGGTCATGGCTGATAAAAACACCGACCATTCAAGGAGCTTTTTCGCCTGCAGCAGATTAACCAGTGCAATGCCCGTCATGGCCGAAGTACCATTAATGAGCGCCAGTCCCTCGCGAACATGAATCTTAAGTGGCTGGATCGAAAGTTCAGCAAATACCTCTTTAGTTGGCCTGATTACACCCTGGTACCACACATCCCCTTCTCCAATAAGGGTAAGTGCCAGGTGAGCCAATTGAACCAGGTCTCCGCTTGCTCCAACCCCACCATGTTCATAGATAACAGGGTAGACTTTTTTATTGAGCAATTCAACCAGCAGTTCCACCAGTTCCGGATGCACACCAGAATAACCCTGAAGGAAATTATTCAGCCGGGCCAATAATAATCCGCGTACCAGGGTGGGGTCAATTGGCTGACCACTACCGGTACTGTGACTGCGAATCAGGTTGTATTGCAGCGCATTCAGGTTTTGCTCGCTGATCCGGTATTGGGCCATCGGACCAAAACCGGTATTGATGCCATAAATGATTTTATTGGAAGCGAAGCCTTTGAGAAAATCATGGTTCTTCGCAACATTTTCCAGAATGGAAGAGTGCACGGAAACCGGCCTTTCTTCCAGCACGATTTCCCGAAAATCGGATAGGGTTAGTTGCTTTTCGATCGTAAAATTTGTCACGTTCTAGTGGTATTGAAAGGGCTCAAAAATAGGTATTATGCATAAAATTGCCGCAATTAGCGGTGATCGATCAATTTCTGCGGCTTTCTGCCGCCCTCCGGGAACTGAAGTGCCTGCAATTCCGCAGCGGAGGCCAAAATTATTTCAGGAATCACCCGTAAATGGGATCTCAGTTTTTCCCGGATTGTGGTTAACAGGCTTTCGGAGGGTTCAGGAATGTCGAGGTGCAGACGTACTTCGTCCAGATCGAATTCACTGCTTCTCAGCTCAACTACGTATTCCCGGATGGCCCGGATCTCGCTAAGCAGGTCATAGATCGCCGGAGGATAAAGAGTAGTGCCTTTGAACTTAATCATTTGCTGCCTTCTTCCGATCACTCCGCTCAGGCGGATTGTATTCCGCCCACAGGAACAGGGACTCGCATATTGAATGCAGATATCCCCGGTCTTGTATCGTACCAGTGGCATGCCTTCCACACCCAATGTAGTAATGGTTACTTCACCGGGTTCTCCGGGTTTAACCGGCTGGTTGTTTTCATCCAGCAACTCCGCTATTATTAATTCGGGGTTGAGATGACCGCCACTGCCTGCCTCACATTCAGTAAATGCAGTTTGCATTTCTGTGGAAGCATAAGTGCCATAGAGTTGAATATTCCAGGCATTTGTAATCCGATTGGCCAGGCGGTTGGGCTTACCATCGGGCTGGCGAATGGTTTCCCCGATACAGATGGCTTTCCGAACTGAACTGGTATTCAGATTTATACCATTGGCCTCGGCATATTCAATCAGTTTGACAAGGAAGGATGGCACACCTACAATAACAGTGGGGTTTAACCGCTGAATGGTAGACCACTGGAGGAAGGGGGCACCCGGACCAACCCTCACCAGGGAAGCGCCCAATTTGCGAATCCCCATATAATAGGCAATCCCGGCCATAAACTGGCGGTCGAGGGTTAACATGAGCTGGTAGGTATCGGCTGCCTTGCCACCGGCCATTTTAAAAGAACAAAGTTCATTGTAGGCGAGTCGGTCCAGGTCTTTTTCCGTTAAGGCGATAGTTACCGGAGCGCCCAGGGTACCCGAACTCGACATATACTCCGCAATTTCAGTACGCGGCACGCAACAGAAATCCCAGTTCCTCAATTGCAATTCTTCTTTGGTAGTAACCGGAAGCTGTTGCAGATCTTCCAGGTTCCTGATATCGGCCGGATTTATTCCACAAGCGGCAAAGCGTTCCTGATAAAAAGGGGAATTTGCAGCAACATATTGAATCAGTTCCTGCAATTTTTTTTCCTGCAGGGAGCTGATTTGCTCAGCATGATTAAATGAAATTTCGGGTGAATTCATACGATTGTTGAAAACTCAGGTTTCCAGCAGTACCACTGCGGTAGCCATGGTTTTTTGGTGCGACAAAGATACATGTATACGCCGGATGCTGCGACCGGCAACTGTTTGAGCGGTTTGCCCAAGCAGGTTGATCTGCGGCTGCCCCTGTTCGTTATGTATGATTTCTATTTCATGAAAAGCGGTTCCATTTATCCATCCGGTACCCAGTGCTTTCAGAAAAGCTTCTTTGGCTGCAAACCTGGCAGCATAATGCTGGTAAGGGTTGGCCTGCTTTTCGCAATAGGCAATTTCCCCGGCCGAAAAAACCAGTTGGCGGAAACCTTCCTTACCCTGCAGGCTTCGCTGAATCCGATCCGTTTCCACCAGGTCGATGCCGGTTCCTAGAATCATAAAGGATGTTTTTTAAGAATTCAAAACTAAAGGATTTCATTTTCGGGTTGGCCACTGAATTATGCCCTAATTTTAGAGCCTCTTAATTAACCGATATGATGCGTTTCCTTTTTGCTGGATGCCTGCTGTTATTGAATATTGCTGCCTTCAACCAGAAAAAAACTGGTACAACCCTCATTCCTATTGAACTGGAATGGACCCTGCTTACCAACAATTTCAACCAGGAATTTAAAGCACTCAACCAGCTAAAGTTGACGAATATTGGTAAAACAGCGTTTCCTGCAAATGGCTGGACTATTTATTTTTCCTGCAGCCGGGAAGCTGTACCTACCAGTTCAAACGGATTGCGGATTGAACATGTAAATGGGGATTTATACCGCCTCTTCCCGGTAGAAGGAGCACTCCCGCTTAAAAGGGGAAGTTCTGTGAGTTTTCAGTACCCGACAATCGGTCATTCTTTAAATCACTCGGCTGCTCCCAATGGCATCTACCTGGTTTGGGACAAGGAACCCATGAAGGGATACAATCTTGCCGGTATAAAGCACGGTCGTTTCAGTGACACAACCATCAATTATATAAATCATGAAGACCTCTACGCTAAATATGCATCGGCAACCCTTCAATCAATTAATACGCCTGCTATAATTCCCAGTCCACTCAGCCTGGTTGCGGGCACTGGCAACTTCAGCTTTGATGCCCAGACTACCATCTTTACCGATCCGGCCTTTGGCTCAGAAGCAAACTATTTGTCGCAGCAGGGAATTCGTTTGTTTGGAAAAACGCTGCCGGTAAGTTCGGCTAGCCCAGACCGTAAGGGAGCCATTCAGTTGAAAAAAAACAACCTGTCCGGAGAGGCTTATGAACTGTCTGTACAGCCGGATGGTGTTATCATAAGTGCCGGAACAGGCGCGGGAACATTTTATGGAATCCAGAGTTTGCAGGCAATGATACCCGCGGTTCAATGGAAGAATAAAGCCGGTAGCATACAGGTTCAGTCAGTGGAAATAAAAGATGCGCCCCGATTCGGATTTCGAAGCCTGATGATTGATATCGCCCGAAATTTTCAGCCAAAGCAGGAACTTCTTCGCATGCTCGACCTGATGTCGATTTATAAATTGAATGCCCTTCACCTCCACTTCAATGACGATGAAGGCTGGCGGATTGAAATGCCATCTTTTCCTGAGCTGACGGCCATTGGATCACAGAGAGGTCATCCGCTGGACAGCAAAAATAACCTGCCACCCTCCTATGGAGCCGGACCAGAGACCGGTAAATTATCTGCGAGCGGATTTTATTCACGGGCAGATTTTATCGAAATCCTGCGCTATGCCAAAGCTCGTCATATTCAGATCATACCTGAAATTGAAACACCCGGTCATGCAAGAGCAGCCATCAAATCAATGGATGCACGTTACCGGAAATTTATGGCAGAAGGAAACAGAGCAGAGGCGCTGAAGTATTTGCTGAGAGACACAATGGATCAATCGAAATACAGTACTGCCCAAGCCTGGACAGATAACGTGATGTGTGTGGCACTGCCATCTGTTTATACATTCATTGAGCAGGTAGTAGATGATATTAGAGGTATCTATAAAGAAGCCGATGCTCTATTGACCACTATTCATATGGGTGGGGATGAAGTACCGGCCGGTGTATGGGAAGGTTCACCGGAATGTAAAGCCCTTATTGAAAAAGATCCAACGCTGGAAAATGTGGATGATCTCTGGTACTATTATTTTACCAAAGTGCAGAAAATTCTTGAGAAGCGTGGACTGGAATTGTCAGGTTGGGAAGAAGTAGGCATGCGGAAGACTAAACTGCAGGGACAATCGAAACTTATTGTAAATCCGCGACTCGCAAACGAAGGGTACCGGTTACATGTATGGAATAATATGGTGGGTTGGGGTAATGAAGACTTACCCTACCGACTGGCGAATGCAGGATATAAAGTGATTCTGTCTCCTGTAAGCAATTATTACTTCGACATGTCCTATCTGAGATCACCCGACGAGCCTGGTTACTATTGGGGAGGATTTACAGATGCAGACAAACCATTCTATTTTATTCCGTACGATTATTTCCGCAATACAAAGGAAGATGCAGCAGGTAATCCGGTTAAAGCAGATGCATTTATTGGTAAGGACCGGCTAACCGATTTTGGTAAATCGAATATTGTTGGCTTGCAGGGATTGATCTGGTCAGAGACGCTGCGCAGTGAAGCCAACCTGGAATACATGATCCTGCCGAAATTATTGGGCTTATCAGAACGTGCCTGGTCAAAAGATCCGGAATGGGCAACCACCGCTGATGCAGCTAAAGCCGCAGAAGGGTATGCGGCAGACTGGAATCGTTTTGCCAATCAGGTTGGTCAGCAGGAATTACCAAAGCTTGATTATTATGCAGGCGGGTTTGCCTATCGCGTACCACCGCCGGGTATGAAAATCGAGAATAGCAAGCTGTTGCTGAATGTTCAGTTTCCGGGAATGAAAATCCGATATACAACAGATGGTTCAGAGCCTACAGAAAAATCAATGGAGTATACCGGGCCGATCGATATGCAAAAAGGGGTTAAAGCAAAAGTGTTTACCAGTTCAGGCCGTAGTTCAAGAACAAGCAGCTGGTAAGAATTATTAATTGTTTGTATTAATCATATAATTTTTTAGAAAAAACGCTTTCAGCATCCAGTCGTATTCCAATTGTAAAAACAGATGGTTCTCTCGAGCCAAGTGCAGCTGTTCCATTCGCTATTCGGGCTTCCGAGTAAAATTTTAACAGCCTAAAAGGTTGATACGCTGCTCCGGCAATTATGTATCTTCTTTTAAACGCCGCATCTATGGGTCGTTCGCCTCTGGATGTAACTATTTCGGTATCGGGTTGGTAATAATTTCCGCCCAGAAGTACTGACACTTTTTTCCAGTGATAATTGAAGTACAGCTCACCACCCACTGCTTCAAAAACAACCACCGGATTGCTGATTCCATTCACCGGATCAATAATCCTTCCATTAACCGCATCCCCATTTTGTTGCCTTGAAAAAAGTCCGGCTATTTCCCAATTGCCAGCTTTGTAGTTTACTCCTGCCGCATAATAACGGGGGTTTCCTTTCAATCCAATAAACTCTCCTGAATTGATCAAGGAGGGATTTAAAAAAGACTGGTTAACTACAATCCCAAATTTTAACTGCTCAATAAGCTGAACCTGTAAATTAAAAGCTAATCCATCCAGCCAACGGTTATTATTGCTGTTGAGAAACTGGAATTGTGCTCCATAAGAAAACCTGCCGGTACTGTTCCGGAAGGTCAATGCCTGATCTGCTCTGCCCGTTCCGGTATAACCCCCATCCGTACCCGCAGTATAAGTTGCACTTGCACCACCCCCGAATACATTGAACCGATCGGTATACCCAGTGATATCATAATAAATACTGCGCTGCTTTCCCAAAACAACAGTGCCCCATTTGCCGAGGTCAACTCCCATGTATCCCAGTCTGCTGGACAATACCTGGCGGTCCTGGTTACGATCAGCCTGCAGGTATCCACCCGTAGTGCTGGCACTTAGGTTAAAGGATGTTGCCGACCGGAACATATTTACCTGCATTTCAAGTCCGGCAAAATACCGTATCCCCTTCCGTATTGCACTGATTTCAAAACCCAGGCGGGAAGCATTTTCCTGGATTTCCACCTCTTTATTATACGCCGCAAAATGCCCCCGGAAACTGCCATACAACTTAAGTTGCAATTCCGTACTGTCTTTACTTTCATCAATCGACTGCGCAATTAATTGAGAGGCTGGCAACAGTAAGAAACAAAGCAGTAATCTTCCGGACTTCCCAATCATATATTGTTTCTAATATAAGCTCAATATATAGCAATTTTTCATATCTAATTTTACGCCCAGGATTATCTTACTACAATCTCGTCCGTATACAACCAGGCAGGCTGTCCTTTTCTGATATGCCAGGATGGTAACTGCAACATGCTCTCCGCATGCACTTTTATATATCTTGCTTTGGTACGGTTAAAGGTTGCACGGAAGGTGTGAAAAGGAACGTTGATGATGGTTGGGTTCTCAAACGGGTTCGGATTATGAGGATTCTCAATTTTTTGTGCTGCACCATAGGTTTGGCCATCCACTGATGTAGCATAGCTAACAAAGGAGGGTAAAACAAGCAGATTCCAATCTGCCTGGGCTTGTACGTTCAGAAAATCCATAGATACTGAATTGATGGTCATCAGTTTTCCCAAATCAAGTACAAAATCCATATGCTGCCCTTTATAAGCGACCCAATGTATATCCGGATTGCTCCATGATTCATAAGAACCCAGGACTCCATCCGTCAAAGCTGAAATTGCTGCCTGGCTCTTTTCAGGAAAACTAATAGGAATGATACGTTTACCAACTGAAATAACCTTATCCATTTCTTCCATCCCTTTAAAAATCCTGTTATAGGATTGAAGAAAATCATCAGGCGGTGTACTTCTTTCCTGAAGCCTGGTAACTCCATCTTCTTTGCAAAGCTGAACAAATTCTCTTACCAGATTTTTCATTTCAGGCTTTACAATTATCTTTTTATCGGATATGCGTTTAAACATACTTCTTGCTGTGTCCAGCTCATTTCTTCCAATCTGTATCTCTGCATACATGATGGGTAACCTCGCAATCTTTACCCTTTTAAGTAACTCCGCATTGTTCTTGACTGCTGCTTCTGCCTGATCAAAAATTCGGTTATACTGCTGCATCATTTCTATCGACAACCAGGATTCTTTTGCATCAGCTGGTCCGCCGAAAATATTGAGTTGTGCTCCGCTCTTCAAAAGCGATTCCCGCATACTATCAATATATAACCGGATATGTTTACCCGCTGGCCCATAATAACCATCCAGATATTCATTAATGATGGAATTGTCATCTGCATCCGGGTTGTACATTAGCTTACTGATAAGATAAGCACGCAGTCCGGCCATTTCACCTCCAGCCTCTGCATTGGCTTGCATAAACAAAGCGTTGACCCGATTCTCTTTATAAAATTGAATATTCGGTTTAATTGTGTGCAGATTGGGAAACGGACTCACCAGGTTAGTAAATTGAATGTTGTAATCCCAAATCAGAATATTATTCGTCAACTTACCCCAATCAGTCAGGTCTTTGGAGAATGCAGGATCAGTAGTATAAACAGGTAAGTGCCGTCTGCTTTCAATATTACATAACATAATATTGACATTCGGTTCAATAGTAATATTGGCAGGTGCTTTTCTCGAATACCAATAGGCGAGCGTTGAAATAATTTTATCAGGAAACTTCTTCGCTACCTGGTTCACAAAATAAACGATGGAGCCACTGGGAACACCCCCATATTGATTATTAAGCCTGGTACATTCTGTACATTGGCAATGCTGATCATTGTCATTCTGGCTTACCGACCAGTAAATGGCCGCAGGTTTTTCATTTATTTTTTTCTGCAACTTGTTTACTACTGTTTCCAGGACCTGTGGATTCGATAAGCAAATTTGTGTTCCTGGTAACCGGTTGCCATTAATCAATGAAAAATATTCCGGATGCGTTGTTCCGAATTCATCAGGTGGAACCAACTCGTTAAACGTGTGTACAAATAATCCCCATACTTCTCTGGATGAAAGCTTATGCCAGTTGCTATAGGCAGGGTCACGTGTGTCTTTATAGTTGGTTGTACGGTATTTTACAAAGGGAACATGTACTATTTCTTTTTCCGGAAACTGAATGCTTGCAGCCTTCGGAACGAACCCGGCCGTTGAGGTATATTTTCTAAAACCAATCAATTCCAGGAAATGATAAACAGCATACATTACTCCCTGCTCACCACCTCCTGCAAGTATGAGATTCCTGCCTTCAGGTTTGATTAAGATACTGTCCTGCTCAAGCTTTCGGGCAACAATTTCAGTCCTGGCCTGGCGGGTATTTCCAATAAAAAAAGCAGGTTCGGATTTATACTCACTCTCCTTAACAATTGGAAGACTGAAATCAGACATCTGAAATAACTGCTGACGCAATTGTTCCGCAGCTTCCATTTCAATCTTGTTTGCATTATCAGGAACTACCAGCTGATAGGTTATCCAATTGTTTTTTTCTTCCCCAAAAACAGCATGCATTGGAAAAAGGAAAATACCACCCGTCAGCAAACCAGCTTCCTTTAAGAAACTCTGCCTTGATATTTTTTTGATTGAATTGTCTCTCATACAGTGAATATAGGCCATTGAATGAACAAGAATGAGTCAATAATTACCCATAACTTAAACTAATTTAATGCCTTATTTTAATCAGTATGAAACCAGTTCAAGTTGCTTCGCTCTTCCTGATGGCTGCCGGAATTTTCTCCTGCTCCACCCGTATTAAGGAAAATCTCTATACCCCTGCCAGTACGGTAGTTATTACCGAAACGGATACTCCTGATTCCATCCTGCTGAAAGCAGCCCATGTAGTTCCGACCGATAACCAATACGAAGCATTGAAAAATGAGTTTATAGCCTTTATTCACTTTGGTCCAAATACATTCACCCGAAAGGAATGGGGCAATGGTATGGAAGACCCCAAAATCTTCAACCTTCAACAACTCGATACCGATCAGTGGTGTGCTGCCATGAAGGCCGCCGGTATGAAAATGGTGATTCTTACCGCCAAACACCACGATGGATTTGTTCTCTGGCAAAGCCGATATACCACCCATGGCATCATGTCCTCCCCTTTTCAAAATGGAAAGGGCGATATCATGAAAGACCTCAACGCCTCCTGTAAAAAATACGGACTCAAGCTGGGCGTCTATCTATCACCCGCTGATCTTTTCCAGATCGAAAGCAAAACCGGTTTGTATGGCAATCTTTCACCTATCAGTAAACGAACCATTCCCCGCCCTGTGGAGGGCCGGCCTTTTGCCAATACCACAACTTTCGAATTTGAAGTGGATGACTACAACGAATATTTCCTGAACCAGTTATTTGAACTGCTGACAGAGTATGGTCCCATTGATGAAGTTTGGTTTGATGGAGCACATCCCAAAACCAAAGGCGGCCAACAATACAATTACCTGGCATGGAAGAAGCTGATTCACACGCTCGCTCCTAAGGCAGTGATTTTCGGAAAACAGGATATTCGCTGGTGTGGTAATGAATCCGGTAATACGCGTAGTACTGAATGGAATGTAATGCCCTATGACACAGATCCTGCCCTGATGAATAATTTCGCAGACCTAACAGATGATTCTCTTGGTCATCCCGAACAACTCTACAAAGCAAAATTCCTGCACTACCAGCAGGCTGAAACCAATACCTCCATACGCGAAGGCTGGTTTTACAGAGACGATACCGAACAGAAAGTTCGTAGCGCCGATGATGTATTTGATATGTATGAGCGTTCAGTTGGAGGGAACTCTACCTTCCTCTTAAACATACCCCCCAACCGGGATGGAAAATTTTCACCCGAAGATGTAGAAGTGCTGGTAGAGGTTGGCAAAAAAATCACCGCTACCTATTCCAATAACCTGCTGCAAAACGCAGATGCCCCAGCCGGATTGCTGGACAATAAAGACAACACTTATTATTTTGTAAAAGACACCTCCGCGGCTATCGAAATCAAAACACCACAACCTGTGACCATCAATCGCTTTGTGATTCAGGAAGCTGTTAAATCTCATGGCGAAAGGGTTACCAGCCACACCCTGGAAGCATGGATCAATAATGAATGGAAAGAAATCGCCGCAGCTACCAATATCGGTTACAAACGCATCCTTAGGTTTCCGGAAATTACAACAGATCGTTTTCGGTTACGCATCACTGGTACCAGGTACCTGCCCGCCATAACAGAAGTTGCTGCGCATTATTACAAAACACGCCCTCCTCAACTGAGTTTCAGTCGCACGAAAGAAGGTTTACTCTCCATCCTGCCTGTTCAAAAAACATTCAACTGGAAGCCTCACGGCGAAAATTATGGAGGCAATATCAATTCCGGAATAAAAATTTATTACACCACCGACGGCTCTGCACCTTCAGATAAGTCTACACTTTATTCAACGCCTTTTGAATTCAAAGGCGGACAAATAAAAGCAGTCGCATTTGCCAACAATGAGATGGGAGCAGTCGCTTCCGATCAGATTGGAATTTCACCTGTAAACTGGAAAACAATTGAGTCTACAGCTGCACAAATTCAAATTGACCTTGGTGAAACCTATACCCTATCCGGATTTGCCTACCTGCCACCCAATCATACTAAAAACGGCCTGCTGCAAAAAGGTGAAATTTTCACCAGCACTGATGCAAAAAACTGGCAGCCTGCAGGAGCATTTGAGTTTGGAAATATTGTAAATGACCCGAGTAAACGCAGTTATAAATTCGCATCAGCTAAACAGGGCCGTTATATCAAACTAACAGTAAAACAAACCAGTGGAAATCCTGGACCACTTAAAGCAACGTATTTCGACTTCCTGCAATAAATAATTTTTGATATATCGGATAATCAATATATTTAAATAACGGTTAATGGCCTGTAGTAGTCATTTATTCATACTAAAATGCTACAGGAATGAGAAAACCATTTGTACTGCTCCTGCTTTTACTCGCAGGCAGCCTGATCAGCTATTCCCAAACTATTGTAAAGGAACATTACACCGTTAGTGGTGGTTTACTGGGTGCAATGGATTTTAATAAATTCAGGGTCACCGGATCTGTTCCCGATAAGTACGATACTCGTCCGGGTTGGACAGCCGGTGCCTGGGTTAACTTTCCCATCAGCAAACGTTTTTCATTTGAACCCCAATTAACCTTTTCCCAGCTTCAATATGAATCGCAGGATGTGGGAACCCTGCTTCGGGATGGTAAGATCGGCTATCTCTCCCTGCCCCTTCAACTGAAATTACACTTGGGCGATGTTTTTGCAATTGTTGCTGGTCCTCAGGTAAACTTCACCGCTTCTGTAAAAGATGAAAACGGCATTGTTGATAAAGATGCCTTCAAATCGACCAGTCTGTCTGCCTTCGGTGGAGTTGAAATCAATCCGCATGGCCGGCTTGTTTTATTCGGAAGGTATTTCCATGGTATAACCAATATGGATAATACCAACTCAACAAGAGATGCCAAATATTTTAATCAAAACATTCAGGCCGGATTAAAATTCAAACTGTTTGGAAAATTAATCCCAGCTGATTCCGATGGAGATGGCATTCCCGATCCAAAAGATAAATGTCCCAACCAGGCAGGGTTGGCCCGCTATGAGGGTTGTCCCATTCCGGATCGGGATGGTGATGGTATAAATGATGAAGTGGATAAATGCCCCGACCAACCCGGACTTGAAAAATACGCCGGTTGTCCTATCCCGGATACTGATAAAGATGGCGTAAATGATGAAAACGATAAATGCCCCAATGAAGTGGGACTGCCCAAATACAATGGTTGCCCCATTCCGGATACAGATGGTGATGGTATTAACGACGAAGAAGATAAATGCCCCAATGAAAAAGGCCTGGCCAAATACAATGGCTGCCCGATTCCGGATTCAGATGGCGATGGCATTAATGATGAAGAAGATCGCTGCCCAACGGTTGCAGGTGTTGCTGCCATGCTGGGTTGTCCGGCTGTTGAGAATTTCCAGGCAAACGAAGTAACCTTCGCATCAGGCAAAGCAGTATTAACCGCAGCTGGTAAAAAAGAACTGGACCTGCTGGTTGATTACATGCAGAAGTACAACACAGTATCTGCAAAACTGACAGGCTATACAGATAATACAGGAACAGATAAAATCAACAATCCACTTTCTCAAAAACGTGCTGATGCTGCCAAAGCTTACCTGGTGAGCAAAGGCATTGACGAGAGCCGGATTATTACCGAAGGGCTGGGATCAGCCAATCCGGTAGCTGATAATAAAACAAGTAAGGGTAAGGCATTGAACAGAAGAGTGGAGATGAGTGTGCAATAATTCATCCTGGAGCAGCCTTAGCGCTGCTCCAATTTTTTCAATTTATCCTCAATCGATTTTCTCTCCTGAACCGTGGCAATCTCTTTTGTCAAAGCCTGACGGTAATAGCGAATCGCTTCCGCCGGCTTTTTTAATTGCACTGCTATATCACCTGCCAGTACATATGCATGATAATAAGACGGATTGCTTGCAATGATGCTATCAGGCGCAACTATTCCACCATCCAATATGCGCTGCTTAAATGCACGAAACTGAAGGAATCGTTTAAATTCTCCAGTTTGCATTAAGGTATCTGCAGGTATCAGGTAACTACTGTCTACAATTTCACGCCCCTCTTTTAATCCACGCATGGATAACACTTTTTTCAGATCATAACATACAAACTGTCCCTCCTGCCAGGGTGCTGTTGATACCCATACCAATCGTTTATTCGGTTCAAATACAATAGCATGATGTGCTATCAGCTGATTGATGGCTTTCTCATTTCCCAACCCAATATCTGCACCCTGCTGTCCGCGGGTATCACGCAATATATTGATGGTCTGCTCAACCGTGTTCTCCTTAGCTTGCGCCAATAATTCCTGCACTCTTTTATACCGGTAGGCAGATGCACTTTCAGCGATCTGTTCCTGGTTTGAGGGCAGTTTACTTAATTCCGGACTCTGGAAATGATTCGCACAAATAATATAATTCTGGTTGGGATCATATACATCCAGCGCCTCGGGTGTCTTTTCAATCACAACTGCTTTCTGGTCAGCCGCCGAACCCACCAGGAAGGATTCCGAGACAAACATTTTTCGCGATCCGGCAATAGCAATTGCCTCTTTAATATTACCTGCATACTGCAATATTTCCCTCGCAACCAAAGAAACAGGAGTTGCTGACCCTGGAGGCAAATCCGTTTTTGCAGCATTGATCGTTACCGTTAGTCCGGCTTCATTCATGCCTGATACGGCACCTGTAAATCCACCCCAGGTTACGGTCATAAATCCATATCCACTATCCGGTTTTATAAAAGCGATCAGTTTATCATCGGCAAAGCGGTCCCCTACATAAAAATCAAAATTCCGACCAATTATAAAGGAACTGTCCCTGGAATGCGAACCCCAGGTTCCAAAAGATGTACATCCTACCAGGGCCATGGTTTGCAAAGCGTGGCCGATATCATGCGCCGCATGATAATTCAGAATACGTTGATACGGCGTTCCTATATAACCGTACTTTTCTGAAGCAGCCTGTGACACGCCATAGATTTCGGCTTTGTATTCTTCCTTCACCTGGTTGGGCAGATCCCGATTAAAAAATCCAATAAAATATTTCAGGAAATGCCGGTAGAAAGTGGAAGGAATCATCTTTTCTATCTGGGCGCTAAAATGATCTTCCTGCCTCTGCACCAGTTCTTTTGTCAGCTTTCCATTGATCACACCTCTTTCATAAGGTTTACCTTCGACATAGAGTTCGTATAAACCAGATCGTGAAACATGAAACCAGTTATTGTTGAGATAATAAAAACTGTCCGACACTTCGGTTCTCTGCAGTTGGTCAGCAGATCGGTCAGTGATTATCGGTGGCTCGATTTTGGAAACCTGGACCAGGTAGATAAACAAAGCCAACAGGAGCAATAACAATATTCCCATTATAATTAACAGTATTCTGCCAATTCTCCAGCCTATGGTTTTATTTGCTTTACTCATGTTGCGCTTCTTATTTTTTTCAACAACTCCTCAACCGGTACGAATTCCGCACAGGTGGTCAGGGCAGTGATCGTTACTCCCAAAATTCCGTGTAATAACACATTCTGTCCTGTTAAAAATAAGTTCGGAACCTTGGTCCGCGTCGGGAGATAAGTAGCCATTGGGTTGCGGTAATCTTTCGCAATCCCGTATAAACTTCCATCATCCGTACCAATATAGTCCCTGAAAGAAAGTGGCGTTGCACAGAAGTAGGATTTGATAGCCTCCCTGAGATCCGGAAATCTTTTCTCCACCAGGTCCAGCAATAATTCAGCCTTTTCTGTTTTAAGGCGATGATAGTCATTCCCTCGTTCACCCTGCTGGCTGTCGGTATTGAAAGTATTTTTCCAGGGCTCCCATTCACCGGCCGACATATAAGTTAAGATGCTTAGCGATTCCGCATATCCGGGGTGATTGGCATCCTCAGTAAAAAACACACCCGCAGATAAGGGCCAGTCCTGGGGCTTGGCTTCCACTGCCTCCCATACCGCACCCGGACGGTGCAGGTAATAATTGTGATTCAAATATGGAAATACTCCCGGCTTCAATACGATATTCAAACTGAAACTTGATACCGTGTCAGCAAGTCTTTTTATTCTGTTTCGATATGCTGCTTTCAGAAGTGGCGACTCCGTAATTTCAAGGGTACGTTTTGGATGCAGGTTGGATATGAAATGTTTCGCCCTGAACTGTCTTCCATCTTTGGTAACAGCCCTGGTTAAACGCTCATCATCTCCTTCCAGTTTTATCACTTCCGTGTGGTTAAACAAATCCCCTCCTGTAGAGCGAATCAGCTTAACGAGGTGTTTGGTTATTTGTGATCCACCGTCCAGTATCTTCCAGGCACTTTCGATATAACTGTTGACAACCAGCGCATGTACATACAAGGGAGTTTTATCTGGTTCGCCCGCGTATAAAAAATTATTTCCTGCCAATACTTCCTGCAGTCGCTGGTTGGTGGTGATGGATTGTAAAAACGCAAGGGTATCAATGCCCATAACGCCCTCTTTCTCACTCACCCCCTCTCCTGTTCTCAGGTTGTACATGGGAAACCTGGAACAGATCTCCCGAATGGTTGAGCAATACTGATCAATGGCCGACTCTTCACCCGGAAAAGCCTCTTTCAGTTTGGCAGCAAACCGATCATAACCCTGTGCCAATGCGTACTCAGCCCCATCTTCCAGAAAAACGATCCGGTCAAATCCATCGGTATCCAGTTGCTGTAATTTCAATGCATCTGTCAAACCGAGATAACTGAACACCTGGTACAATGTTTGTCCGGGTGCCAGTCCCCCGATATAATGAACCCCACTGTCAAACAGTGTTTTATCTCTTGAGAAGGTCTGCAAACTGCCACCATACTGCCTGTTTTTTTCCAGCACACATACACTGTACCCTTCTTTACCAAGCAGGGCAGCACAAAGCAGGCCGCCCAATCCAGATCCGACAATTACTATATCGTACTCAGGCAACATAGGCAACTGCTGGTTTTTGGAGTACAAACACGGTATTGCTGGTGCGCTGGGAAGCTTCTATTTCTTCACAGGTATATCCTTTCTCAATCGCTAACTCATGAATAGTGGCCCCCGATAAAAAGGATAACCCGTTGGCGGATGTTTTATTAAACCCAAACACCCGGGTGGAAAAAAACTCCGATAATTCAGTTCCCCTGTGGCGGTCGCGGATTTCTGCATTTCCTTCCCGTATGATCAGTTTACCACCCGGATTCAAATGATCAAGCGCCTTCCGAATCAATGCCTTTTGATCCGTTGGCGACAGGTAATGCAACACATCACAAATCAGCACCGCATCATATTGCGTCAAGGGAAATTCCAATGCATTGCCTGCATGAAATTGTAAAGCAGCACCCCGGCCATAACAGTGTTGCGCCGTACTGGCTTTTTCCTCATCGTAATCAAGTGCAGTAATAATCCTGTCCTTTGATCGAAAATGCAGCATCATCGACATGAAACCATATCCACAACCAATATCAAGTATCTGTCCGGATGCCGGTACCAACTGATCAAAGAGTGCATAATTCTTTTCCAGCCTAGTCTTGATCCTCATATACCACTCCAGCACAGGGCCCTTATAAATATAGTTGTATACCAGTTGTTCGCGATACCAATCTACCGATTCATACTGCTCCCTGCGCTCACCGTACCACTCCTTGAACTGGCGACTTAATTTTTTTGCTTTTTCCGCATAACCTTCACCGTAAGTAACCTGGTCCTCTGATTTTAATCGGGGTAAAATATCAATCGTGATAGTACCATCTTTTAAAATGAAATCACCCTTGCTCATGGTATAACCCGTACCATGCAGCACTACCGGCAGGATATCAATTCCCAATTCCTCCGCCAGGTAAAATGCTCCCTTGTGAAACCGTTTCATGGTTCCATCATAAGACCTCGTGCCTTCTGGAAATACGGCCACCGAATAACCATTTTTCACGCGTTCGCGGATACCATCAATATTGCTTTCAACTCCTTTGCTTACCGGGAAATAATCCGCCATCTTCACAACAAATCCAAATACAGGAGAATTCCATACCCAGTCGTTGGTGAGCAGAATAATTTTCGGATGCAGCATCACAATGGAAAGAATATCCAGGAACGACTGGTGATTGCTGATGATCACTGCAGGTTTGGAAAAATCCTCTCCACCTGGATTGTGAATTCGTTTGGTCACATTCCGCATGATATACATCAGGCTCCAGGTGTATTTACAAAGAATCCGGTGAAACAGATACTTGGCTTTTTCGCCTGCAAAAGGATTGAATTTAACGAGGAGCAACCCAACCAGCGTTAATACCAATGACCCGATTACAAAATAGAGAAAAGCGAAAACAGATTTTGCCAGACTCCAGAACGTAAATGGCTGCATTCCTTTTTTCACCCGGTTGGTGATCAGCAGATGAAACAAAAAAGGAATCATCACCTGTGAAATCAACACAACACATACAATTCCGAGTATGGCAATGAGAGCAATACTTTTTAGGGAGGGGTGTTCTGCAAAGATTAATACGCCCAATCCGGTTACTGTTGTGATGGCAGAAAGAAAAATGGAAGACCTGAAAGAGGAGAGATTTTTCTTGCCATTTTTGTATTCCTGCAATAATCCATCCAGAGTAAACAAACTGTAGTCGTCACCCAATCCAAAAATCAGTGCCGAAATTATAATGTTTACAATATTGAACTTGATTCCAAACAATCCCATGATTCCCAGGATCCAGACCCAGGTGATCAGCATGGGTATAAAGGCAATCAGGGTCAATTCAATTCTGCCAAAAGAAATCAGTAGCACAATAAATACAATCGCAGCAACCATCCAGCTGATGCTGTTGAAATCGGCCCGTACCATATCCACCAGCCGACCGGTAACATACTGCATATCCAATACGGTTATGCCTTCCCGTGAGTCAAACTCTGTATAGATAAAAGACTTGTCTTCAGGGGCTGTTTTTACCAGCGTAAGTACCCGGGTTTGTGAATCAGTGGGCAGTATATAGGATTCCAGCAGTTCGGGCGACAAACTAATGGCCGCTGAATCAGTCAGTGGCTCATAGCTTGTACTGAGCATACTCTCTACAGATTGGATTAACTGATCACTGAATCCAATGGCAGCTGCTTCCTGTTTCGTTAACTGCAGCACAGCCTGTTTGCGTTCCGGCGTCCAGAAATTATTCCAGCGTTGGAGGCGTTCGCGTTGCAATGAATCTGATATCAGTATGGCTGACAGCCCGGAATATTTTTTCACCACTCCTGTACCACCCATTTCATTCAATCGCTTCACCACAGATTCATTTCGCTCCAATGCCTGTTGCAGGTCTTTTCCATTGGATACGATATATACGGATTGAAGTGCGAATGCATTCAGCCGGTTCACCTCCTGCTCTGCCTTGCGGAGTTTCTCCGACATGAAATTCATTTTATTCATATCGGGTTCAAATCCCACTTTGCGAATAAAAAAAGCAAAAAACAAGGTGAGTAGCAGAATCGTAACCACTAACTTTTTATTCGACTCTATCCGGTAAGAGGCCAGCCGATCGATCCAGCCTGCAGATGCATGCGCTGCCGGTTGTTGTTTTCGGCTGATCAGTTGCGGTAAAAAGATCAGGGAGGAAAGAGAAGCCCCCAATAAACTGATCGCAGCAAATAATCCGAGGTCGCGCAGCATTTCAGACTGCACCCATTGCAGGCAAAGAAAGCCACCAATGGTGGTAATGCTTCCAATAGTCATAGGATGCGCCAGGTCGCGCAACACTGTTTCCATATCCGGCTGGTGCCGGTAATGATTGAACACATGCAGCGAATAGTTGACTGCTATCCCTAAAATAATAGAACCTGTTGCCAGCGCAATTACTGATATAGAGCCCTTGGTTAGCGCAATCACAGAGAGCGCGAGCAGGGAGCCCAGGATCGCGGGTACCAGTATCAATACCGGAGCAAAAAACCTTCTGAAATACAAGGCCAGGAAAATAACCAGCACCGCCAGCATGATGCCCTGCGTGAGCAGTGTGTCTTTTCTTAATTGAACCGCATTCCCAACAGCTACTGCAGTTCCGCCAAAATAAGTGATGCTATATGTAGGATATTGTTGTTGAAATGTTTCCAGCAGCTGATCCAGTTTCTCAAGGAAAACCGCATTCTCCGCTGTATTGTTTTTGGGATAAGCAGGTGTCAGAAAAAGAATCAATTGCTTTCCATCACGCGTCAGAATATGATTATCGTATAATTCAAACTGCTGATCATATTGTAACAATTGCAGTTTCCTGAGTGCTGGTAAGGCAATCCCTGCCGGATCACGCGCTATGAATTGTTTGAATGCCAATCCGGCTGGTGATCGCAGGGTCGCATAATTCCTTTCCAGTGTTTCCTTGATCTTATCACGTTGTGTAAGAGAATCCAGGCTTGCATAATCACTTTCTTCCAGGAAGATCGGCAGGTGCTGATGTACCGCATCAAACAACTGCAGCGTAGTTTCTTCTTTTACCTCCCGGTGTAATTCCTTCACATATTCAGGTAACTGAGAGGCAATGTAATCTGCCAGTTCCTCCGTCACAGCTACCAGGGAATCCGGATCGGGTGCTTCGGCCTGCCTGGTTCCAACAGTCAGGATCATACGATCCAGCAATTTGGATTGCTGAAAGATTTCGTTCAGCGCATTGGTCTTCTCATCCCTTGGAATAATGCTGGTGATATCCTCCTCGAGTTTGATCCGGGAAGCCAGCAGCGCAGTAACCCCGACAAAAGCCAGGAATACGATCCAGAAAACAAAGCGATGTTTCCTGAAGAAGCGATCCATTTGAACAAAAGGATTCTGCATACGTGACTATAAAACCGGTCCGGTTTTTTTGTTCACCAATTTCATAAAAATGTAGGAGACGATTCCGAACAGGAGTCCTGCTGCAACAGCCAGTGTAATACTTCCACTGATATATTGTTGCAGGTTAACCTTGATCGAATCCAGGCTAAGTTCGCTGGGCAGGGGAACCGCAGTTGCCTGCTCACCCATCCAGGGAGCGCCAGCCAGAAAACTCCCATACAAAATAAAGGGAATCATGGGAGGTATGCTGATATTGGCAGCAGTTATTACAAGGGCTTTGTTCAGTTTAAACAGAACCGACAAAAAGATCGCCACAATCAACTGGAAACCCCAGATCGGTACAATGCCCATGAATACACCAAATCCAATGGATGCCGCTTTGCGTTCATGACTGTGATCCGACTCCAGTAATTCATTTAAGAGCGCTGCTCTTTTTTCTTTACTGAAAAGCGACTGGAAAAAATCTCTTGGTTTGATATAAAGAAAGGCGATAAAAAACAGCACAGTATTCAAAACGCTTATTCGCGAAAAATCCTGAAAGGGACGAAAATGAGAAACTCTTTCTTCTGCCGGGGGATAATATACACTGATGGGGGCAAACTCCACCTTTATTCCATTCCATACCGAACGCACCAGCACTTCCACTTCAAACTCATATTTGCGGGTATAAAACCGGATCTTCTTCATTGCCCGGATAGGATACAGACGATACCCACTTTGCGTATCCGGTGCTTTTTTTCCTGTATACAACCAGAACCAGAAATTGGAAAACCGGTTGCCAAAACTGCTTTTGCCCGGCACATTCTCCTGGTTCATGTTGCGTGCACCTACCACAATAGTGTTAGGATATTGCTCAATGCAGTTGAGCATGGTAGGAAGGTCTTTCGCAAAATGCTGCCCATCTGCATCCAGGGTGATGGCATAATCAAACCCAAGCTCCAGAGCTTTTGCGAAACCTTTTCTCAAGGCAAATCCCTTTCCCCTGTTCTGCGTATAACTCACCAGCTGTACCTGGGGAAACTGTTCCAGCACTTGTAGTGTATCATCAGTAGAACCATCGTTTACAACCAGCACGCAGTTGGTATAGGTCAGCACATCGCGCAGCACAGCAGCCAGACTTCCCGCATTGTTATAAGTGGGGATGAGTACGGTTGCTTTGTGTTGATCAAATGCATCCTGGTATTCCGGTTGTTCGCGCATGTACGGTTTGCCTTCCATTTCAAACCGCAAGTAACGAAAAAATCAGTCCACTTTTAGACTCCTGACGGGGTTTTGCAGCGCGGCTTTAATAGATTGGAAACTAACAGTTAATAACGCAATCCCCAATACCAGTAAGGCCCCAAGCGCAAATAAACTCCATCCCAACTGGATCCGGTAAGGATAATTTTCCAGCCAGCGGCTGGCTGCCAACCAGGCAAGCGGCAGGGAAATGAGTAAGGATATCGCCACCAGCAACAGGAAATCCTTCGATAAAATAGTTGCTACCTGCTGTACAGAAGCCCCCAATACTTTACGGATTCCGATTTCACGGGTTCTCTTTTCGGTTGATAAAACAGCTAATCCAAACAGGCCGATACAGGAGATGAAGATGGTGATCACTGCGCTGAACAGCATGATCTTTTTCCAGCGTTCTTCCGATTCGTATTGCTGAAGGTTCACCTCATCCATGAACTGATAGGAATAAGGATTTAGCGGGAAAACAGACTTGAAGGTCTTTTCAATATGGCTCAAGGCACTGGTAGAACTGCCAGGCTTTATCTTAATCAGGGCCAGACCATATTGATTGGAAGGCAACATAGTAAACAACTGCGGACCGATCTTCTGATGCAAGCCTTCATAATGATAATCTTTTACTACGCCAATTACAGTATGCTTCTGATCTCTGTACCAGAAATCCACTTCTTTTCCAATGGGATCTGTCCAGCCTGCCTCTTTAGCAAAGGTTTCATTCACCAGTACCGACTGGGTGGAATCAGTTGGCAAATCAGCTGAAAAATTCCTTCCCTCTTTCAATTGAATCTTTAACAGCGGGAGATAATTAACCCCAACCGTTTCATAAGCAAACTGGATTTCCTGTGTACCATTCACCCTGGCCCGGGTTCCCCAGGAGCCACCATTTTTGAAACTGACATCCTGGATGCCGCCATGTTCTTTCAACTTATTCCGGAAGAGATCTGCTTCACTGTGTTGCATCCGCCAGTTGTTAACCAGTACCATGCTGGAATCATCATACCCCTTTTCAAAACTCGTAAGGTATTCAAACTGGGAATAAATCGTGAGTGTTCCAACAATCAGGAAGGATGCCAGTGCAAACTGAACCACCACCAATGATTTCTGTAAATAATTTTTTCCAGCCAGGGAAAACCGGTTGTACAATGTTTTCACCGGATCGTAACCAGATAAAACCAGGGCAGGATAGAAACCCGCCAGGAACGCGGTTACCAGGAACAATACGATGAAGCCGGCTATCAGTTTCAGATCTAATAGATAAGAAAGCGACAAGGCTTTATTCGAAAGCTGATTAAAAAATCCTAACAGGCTTTGAGAAATAACCAATGCCATCAGAAAGGAGATCATGCAGATGACTACCGACTCGCCCAAAAACTGAAAGATCAATTGAGAGCGATTGCTACCTACCACTTTTCGAATTCCAATTTCCTTTGCACGTTTGATGGACCGGGCAACCGTGAGGTTCACAAAATTGATACAGGCAATGAGCAGGATAAATAAGGCAATTCCGGTTAGAATATAGGAGTACATGGGATTGCTGGCTCCTGCTAATCCGTTGGTAGCCCCCATGTCCTTACTGAGATGAATATCCGAAAAGGGCTGCAATCCGTAATCCATTTTCAGTTTCACATTGAATCTCGCCGACAGCTCTTTCATGATATCAGCGGATTCCTTCTCAAATACAGCCTGGATTTTTTTCTCGACTACTGCTTTTTCCGCAGTTGGATGTAAAACGATGAAGGTGTTTAAATGGAAATTGAACCAGTTTTCATCATTAGCAGCTTCCTGTGGTGGTACAACCATCGGTAACAGCAATTCGAATTTGATGCTGCTGTTTTCCGGACAATTTTTTGCAACGGCAGTTACTGTGTAGGGTTCAAATGCACCATCTTCCTGTTTGATCAGCATCGTCTTGCCTATCACATCTGTATTGCCGAAATAGGAAATGGCCATTTTTTCAGATACAACTGCTGAACGCCTGTCCTTTAGTGCACTGGAAGCGGTACCATGAAGGAGGGGAAAACTGAATATATCAAAGAAAGCAGAGTCCGCATAGAACATGTCCTGCGAGGTAATTTCTGTCCCTTTTTTTAAATCAACCGAATTGTTCTGTAACCGGGTAAAGGACTTGATTTCCGGAACAGAGGCGGAGAATCGTGGCCCCTGAAAATAGCCGGTGATGGCAGATTTCCGAACCTCCTTGGTTTCTTCATTTACACTGGTATTGTAAACCCTGTAAATCTGTGGCAACTGCGTATGGAACCGATCATAACTGACTTCATCCTTCACATATAAAAGGATAAGGATAGCTGCAGCGAGACCCAAACTGAGTCCCAGCATATTAATCAGGGAATAGATCTTATTCCGGCGCAGGTTGCGAATGGCTGTAAGCAGGTAATTTCGAAACATGCATTTTCTGATTCAACCCCTGTGCCAGTCTCTAATAAATTGATTTTCTGAATTTTAGTAAAATTATCAAGTCAATCAGTGTTCGTTTTCGAACAGTTGCTGTACGTTTTTAATTAGGGCGATGAGGTCTCCGAATAATAGACTCTTTTAATAGTGCCGGCAGATTTTAGCTTTGCCAGTCCCGCCTCACTGATCCGCGTCCCGACTAAATTGATTGCTTCCAACCTCTGAAGGGGCTCCAGTAAGGGCAGGAGTTCATCGCCCACAGGGTTTTTATCCAGCCGCAATTTTTCCAGGTTGGTGAACTGTGTTAATACCTGCAGTTCTTTTTCAGACAGGTTATTGCCGGTCAGATTGAGCCAGATGGTATGTTTGGATAAACTGATCAGAGCACCCTCAATAGTTTTCCAATCTACTTTAGTGCCTTCCGGTAAGGTGATATCCAATAATTCCGGCTCCCGTAAGAGCAACCGCACCATGAATCCGGCTGCTCTCAATTGCCGGATAGCCGTACTGTCTGCTTTGATTGCAAGCCCTGGTGGGATATTAAGTTGCTCAGTGGTTTCGTTTGATGCTTCCCCACCATTCCCAGCTTCCATCCCTAATTGCTTCGCAACAATGGAGCGGATTTCAGGAGAAACAGCAAGACTGGCCAGCGATTTACCTCCTGCCGCACCGGCTTCTTTTACCCACCAGGTCAGCAGGGTGGTTTCCTCGGCGGTCAGGGGTGTTTTACCATCCGTAGGCATAAACTTTTCATCCGAAGGATCCAGCTTTATCCGATGGATCAGTTCACTTTTTTCGGGATCACCAGGCACCAAAGCCAGACCGGTTTTGCCTCCTTTCAACAGTTTAGCCAGGTTGGTAACCGATAACTGTCCTTTTTTCTTGCCCTCATTGTGGCATTGTCCGCAACGCCGGATCAATAAGGGCTGGATCACATCTTCATACACCAGGGCCGCTTCTAAAGAATCCGGCTTCGGACGTTTTTGCTCTGTCAGCACTTGCAGGCTTAAATAGTCTTCACCATGCGTTAAACTTCCACCCTGGTGACCAGCATAGGTGGTGAGCATCGCTGTCACCACCCACAGCGAGGTTTGTACAACTACCGGCAACCTGCGTTTTTGCTGAAACCTTTTTGATTGCAGCAAGGCCATACCAATTGCAAGTATGCATAAAATAATGCCTGCCCACTGATGTTGACTTACTAACGGTCCCGGGTAATCGCCATCCAACGATAAAATATAACCGAAAATGCCTGCGAATAAGGTGCTCGCAAAAAGCAGCCAGCTCAATAAAGGGATAGCATCCCGCAAGTAGCTAAACCTGCTCTTATATGCCAGCAGCTCAAACAGTAAAATAACAAACAGTATCCCGATGGGCAGATGAACGATCAATGGATGGAGTCGCCCCAGAAACTGGCTGATTTCAAGTAATATCATCTCAGCTTAGAATTCCTTTTATCACTTTACCATGTACATCCGTCAGCCTGAATCTTCTGCCCTGGTATTTATAGGTGAAGCGTTCGTGATCAATTCCCATCAGGTGTAAGAGGGTGGCCTGGAAATCGTGCACATGCACCGGATCCTTCACAATATTGTAACTGAAATCATCCGTTTCACCATAGCTGAATCCGGCTTTGACTCCTGCTCCAGCCATCCACATGGCAAAATTCCGCGGGTGATGATCCCGTCCATAATTATCCGGGAATAATTTGCCTTGTGAATACACGGTTCTTCCAAATTCACCTCCCCAAATCACCAGTGTATCTTCCAGCAATCCCCTTCGTTTCAAATCTTTTATCAATGCCGCAGTAGCCTGATCGGTATCCTTACATTGCTTGGCCATACCGGCTGGCAGGCCACCATGGTGATCCCATCCCTGGTGGTAAAGTTGTACAAACTTCACATCCTTCTCCAGCAGTTTACGCGCCAGTATGCAATTGGCGGCATAGGTGCCGGGATCCCGGCTATCCGGACCATATAACTCAAACACTTCATCGGGCTCATCTTTCACACTCATTACCTCAGGTATGGAGGTCTGCATGCGATAGGCCATTTCATATTGAGCAATCCTGGCTTCCACTTCCGGATCCTTGTTCACCTCATTCTGATACGTATTTAGCTCCTTCAAGGATTGCAACATTTCCTCCCTGTCTTCGCCATCGTACCCTTCCGGATTATCCAGGAATAAAACAGGGTCCTTACCCGCGCGGAACTGCACACCCTGGTGTTCACTTGCCAAAAATCCATTACCCCATAAGCGCGCATACAGGGGCTGATCTTTCACTGCATTTTTGGATACCAGTACGATAAAGGATGGCAGGTTCTGGTTATCTGTTCCCAATCCATAACTGATCCAGGAACCTATTGAAGGTCTGCCCGGCAATTGGTTGCCTGTTTGAAAAAAAGTAATGGCCGGATCATGATTGATGGCTTCCGAATACATGGTCTTGATGATACAAAGTTCATCCACCACCTGCGCCGTATGCGGCAGCAATTCACTGACCCAGGTATTCGACTTTCCGTATTGATTAAACTTATAAATAGATGGCACCACGGGCAGTATGGCCTGTCCCGCACTCATACCAGTTAAGCGTTGTCCCTGGCGTACGGAATCCGGAAGGGGTTGCCCGAACATATCCAGCAGCTTCGGTTTGTAATCAAAAGTTTCAAATTGTGATGGCCCTCCGCTCATAAACAGATAAACCACTCTTTTTGCCTTGGGTACCAGGTGCGGAATCGCCTGCAAAATTTCCTGCTCCAGACTGAGCGATGCATCTTCTGTTGCAATTTTGCTGATGGATTTCCCAAGCAGTGTATTACCCATCAAGGATCCCAGCGCAATGGAACCCAATCCCATCGCAGTTCGCGTGAGGAAACGGCGACGGTCCAATTGCTTTTGCAACTGATCCAGGTCGGGCGACCATCCGGGTGGTTTGGGAGAGCTATGAGAATCACACATAAGTTAACGTTTGGTGAGGGTAGCATCCGCATTTAAAATCAGGCTGGCTACAACAGCATTTGCAGCAATCTCTTCTTTAGGCAGGGATGCATCCACTTTATATTGACCGGCTTCCAGCCATCCTTTTAATTTCTTTGGTTGCTTTTTGAAAAGCGCCAGCTGTTTGGCTTTTGCATTCAACAGGATCTCCTTCTCTTTTTGATCTGGTGCGCGTCCGGTTAACCGGAGAAAAATGGTTTCGATAGCTTTATCAGTGCCTCCCATTCTGACCATCTGCTCTCCCATCACTTTACAGCTCTCAACAAAAACGGGATCATTTAATGTTACCAATGCCTGCAGCGGCGTATTGGTTGCCTGTCGCCGTACAACACAGTAACTGCGATCTCCCGCATCAAAAGTGACCAATGTTGGATTGGGCACCGATCGTTTGATCAGCACATACAAACTTCTTCTGTACACCGCTTTTCCGGTATCTGCCTGGTAGCTGGTATTATTGATTTCCCATAAGCCCGCGGGCTGGTACGGTTTGATACTTTTCCCTCCAATCTGTCGCTCTAACAAGCCACTTGCCGCCAGGGCATTGTCGCGCATCATCTCTGCACTTAACCGAATGGGAGAAGCATGACTCAGGTATAGATTTTCCGGATCCAGCTGCCTGCTTTTTTCTGATGGCACCGAACTTTGTGCATAGGTGGCTGATAATACCAGTTGCCGGATGAGTTGCTTCAGATCCCAACCCGACTCCACAAAACTCACTGCTAACCAGTCCAGCAATTCCGGATGCGTGGGCAGACTTCCCTGGTTACCAAAATCTTCGGTTGTTTTGACCAAACCTTTTCCAAAGAATAGCTGCCAATATCGGTTCACCGCCACTCTTGCTGTTAGCGGATGTTTTGGATCCGTTAACCAGTTGGCCAATCCCAAGCGGTTCTTAGGCAATTTGGAATCATACGGAAAGATGGCTTCCGGGGTATTGGGAAATACTTCGGTTGTTTTTGCATCATACTGTCCGCGATCCAGGATATAGGATTTTTTCGGCTGCTTACTCTCCTGCATAATCATGAGTTCGGGTATGCGGGTAAGCGTATCCGTTAACTCCTGCCTGGCAGCTTTTAACAATGCTGCATCCTGTTTCAGTGCCGGAACTTGTGTGGCCAGGTAATAATCCTGGAGCAGGGTTCTTTCGTTTGCAGTTAAGGCGGAAGCAGGTTTATTGATCAGCAATTTCCATGCTGTTGCATTACTCAGTTGCAGTAACTCCAGCGAACTCAGGGCACGATCGTATACCAGCACTTCTTCCACTTTTCCGTTTTTGAAACCGAGTCCGCGGTCCCAGGCGCCCACCTGTAAACCCAGCTTCGCATTCCAGGGTGGCAGTATGTCTTTTGTCAGCTGATCCATGGTGATTTCCATCTGCATTGGCTTCCCATTCAGGTACAAGTGCATGCCTGCTGCTGTAGCAGATCCATCATAGGTCATGGTCAGCTGAATCCATTCATCTTTTGGTATGGGTTGCTTCGAAACCTTTGTCAGTGCATTGGAGGGTGAGGCATGGGATATGCCCATTTCCAGCTGGTCATTTTTATAGTAGAGATGGTAGCCGCGGTAATTGAATAAACGCTCCGCGATGGTCTTATGAAAAATGACCCCTTCCTTGAAATCTTTTGGAACCCAGCAGTTGATATGGATCGTAAACGGATCATTTCTTTTGAAAGCGCCAACCGGAGTCAGATCCAGCCATTCATCACCATTCAGGAGCAAGGCTTTTCCTTCTGGAGATGCAGTAAATTTGGGAGGATCTCCGGCAGTATAACTCAAATCCCGCTTCATGGCTGCAGTGATTTTAGAACTTCCTCCACCCGAACGAAGATGCCCGCCATCAAAATTCAGCGAGGCCTGCAAGCCGGTAACGGGCAGACTTACCTGCTGCATGGATGTATATTTTTCCTGTTCGATCCACTGCTGTGCCTGCTTCGTATATGCCTCCTGGTTAGTGCGCAGTTTTTTCTCCTGTTCTTTTATTTTCTGATTTAACAGGGCCAGTACATTATCTTTTTCTTTATCCGTGAGTAACATGGAAGGGGATGGCATGGCAAGGTCAAAGGATATTTGTCCCGCTTCCTGTACCGTATTGAAGAAACTGTAGAGCTCATAAAAATTTTGCTGAGATACCGGATCATATTTATGATCATGACAGCGGGCACAACTGATGGTAAGGCCGAGAAAAGCGGTTCCTACAGTATTAACCCGATCCACCACATATTCCGTCTGAAACTCTTCTTCAATGACGCCGCCTTCCAGGTTTTGCGGATGCATTCGGTTGAAGGCAGTGGCAATTTTCATCTCCTTGGTTGGATTCGGTAACAAATCCCCCGCCAGTTGCCATTCTATAAACTGATTATAGGGCATATTGCGGTTGAATGCAGCAATCACCCAATCGCGGTACGCAGACACATCTCTTAATCCATCTACTGTATATCCATGAGAGTCGGCAAATCTTGCCAGGTCCAGCCAGTCGACCGCCATCTTTTCACCGAACTGGGGCGATTGCAGCAATCTGTCCACCTGCTTTTCTACTGCCTTTGGCGAATTGTCGTTTGCAAACGCGTTGATCTCTTCCTCTGTTGGCGGCAGACCGGTTAAGTCAAGACTCAGCCTGCGCAACAACAATTCTTTAGATGTCCTATCTGAAGGCGACAGTTTTTTTTCTTCCAGTTTTTTCAGGATGAAGGCATCCACCGGAGTTTGTACCCATTCTTTTTGCTGAACGGTTGGAATGGCTGGTTTGGTTGGTGAAACAAAAGACCAGTGCGGCTGATACGCTGCACCCTGTTTAATCCATTTGATCAGAACAGCTTTTTCTTCCTTGCTTAATTGCAGGTTGGATTCCGGTGTAGGCATCCGGTAGTCATGATCCTCCGACAAAATGCGATGAAACAGTTCACTGTTAGTCAGGCTGCCTGGATCAATCGCCACCTTACCAGGTGTTTCTGGCAATTCCGCATAGGCTGCTGTTGGCAGATCAAGTCGCAGTCCGGCTTCTCTTTTTGCCTGGTCGGGACCATGGCATGCAAAACATTTATCCGACAAAATGGGTTTGACATGCAGGTTATAATCCACTTTATCGGGTAGCTGTTCATAGGCCTGTTCGACCTCATCCGGCAGGTCGGGCGCACAGCCTGTCAGCAGGAAAGAAAACAGAAAACACAGGCTAAACGACCTGCCCAACAAATAAAAAAGCCGCCTTTGAAACATGGTTTGTCAATTTACCCAATATCCCAAAGACGGCCTTCTGTGAAAATGCTTTTTTCTAAAACTATTTTAGCTATTCCAGCTTAGAAAATGTACTTAAGATTCAAGCCACCAAAGAAATTCGCTTCCCTGGGTGCCGGCAGATAAGCATCCGGTAACTGGTTCAGAAATACCATTACATAATTCTGTTGACCCGTCAGATTGTTACACCCCAAATAGGCATCCACAGCTAAATGCTTCAACAACTGGCGTGAGTAACCGATTTTAGTATTCAACAACTGGTAACTCGCCGTCTTATTCTTGTTATCCGAAGTAAAATACATCGGATCACGATAATTGTAAGTCAGGTTCCAGTAAAATCCCGACCGGGTTGTCAGATCAAATCCGGTATTGAAAACTACCGGTGGTACACCCACTACTGTTTTATCTGTAAAATCCATCACCACTGTACTCGTCTTGTCACTGCTCAGTTGTTCATACTTAAAATTACCATAGCGGAAATGCGACAAGGTCAGATTCGCAAAGGGATGAATAGCCCTGATAAATCCTGCCGACTCATACGCTGTTCCTTTCAGTGAGATTTCCAGTCCCAGGTTCTTCTGCTCTCCCGCGTTTGCCACATACACATAAGAGGTGGCAGTATTAGCCGGATTGGGTACCGCGATAGTTGTCATTTTATCCTGGTAGACAGTATAAAAAGCAGCCACCTCATACTGAAACCGTTTCCTGAATAGCGATCCCTTCGTTCCTGTTTCCCACTGATTCGCTTTTTCAGGTTTTAATCCGCTTATCACTTCTCCTGTTACCGGTATGAAAAAATAAGAACTCACAGGCCCCTTGTATCCCTGGCTGAAAGAAGCGTAGAAGGAAACTTTCTCCGAAAACACTTTATTCACTGCAAGATGTGGTGCAAACATGTTATGATAAACTTCACTATACCGGGTTGGTATAGTAGTTGCAGGTGCATACAACCGATTCTTCAACGCAATATCCATTCGGCTATGCCCAATGCCTGCGGTTATTGAAAAAGAAGCAGGTAATGCCAGAGTCCATTCTATAAACAATAACAGCGTTCCGGTGGTGGTAACCTGGTTACTGCGCAGCACTCCCGGAATTCGATAACCCGCCAAATTCGAACTGTCTGCTACCATTGGATAACCCAGGACCTGCGCCTGCTGTTGCTGCAATTCCAGCCCGGTTATACCACTTAGCGATATACCATTTGTCAGTTCAAACCGGGTGTCCAAAGTAGATCGCAACCCATAATTCACGGCCGACTTATCTGTCCAGCCACCTGCAGAACTTACATCACTGATCAAACCGGTTCCAAACAGCGTAGTGTTGTTGGAGATATTTGCATTGAACCGGTAGATATGCCCAATACCCGCACGAAAGGTTTTGACATTCGAGTGCGCATTGTTTTTAATATAGGCCTGGTTTCCTGAATAATCCAGGTTCTCATATTGAGCAATGGTCAATTCCCCATTGCGCTCCTCATAACTGTTACTATAACCGAAATAACTAGTAATGGTCTGTTTTGCATTCGGATTGAATTCACCCACCAGGTTTACAAAATCCTTATCCGACCTGGTATGCGGCATAAAGCCATCAAACAACTGACGACCATAATTCACCAGCATTGAAGACTTGTCCGTACTAAACTGTAAACTGGTTGTATAACGTTGTAGTCCATAACTGCCCAGCATTACCTCCTGACTCAAAACAGATCGACCCGGCTCCGGCTTTTTTGTTTGCAGATGTACAACCCCGGCAATTGCTTGTCCGTATAAGGTACTGGCCGGACCTTTAATGATCTCCACCTGTCCAACAGAACCAAAATCAATATCATCCATCAATGTAATGCCTTCCGCATCGGTTATAGGAATTCCGTTCAGGTACACCTTGTAACCTTGGCCATCAAAATTGCTATTGATCCCATTGGTACCTCTGGTTCCATTTCCATATCCACGAATGTTAAACTGTTGGCCGGCTGAGAAGGTCCGGCGTTGCATATAAACTCCAGCCACATTGGTGTTAATCGCATCATCCAGCAAAAGTCCGGTACCCTGATTGAGTTCTGTTGATCCAATCCTTGCAACAGCAGCCGGCTGATACAACATGGATTTATTGGGATTGGAACTCGCTGAAATCTCCACCGCATCCAGTGTTTGGGAATTCTCCTGTAACTGAATATTCAGTTCCTGTCCACATACAAATTTTCCCCGATAGGGTTCAAATCCTATATGGGTTACCGTTAGTTGCGCAGAATCCCTGCAAGGCAGTATGAACTTACCATTTTTGTCAGTTGTGATCGTTTTATAACCAGCTACACGGATGGTAGCATAAGGCAGCGGTGCTCCGGTTTCAGCACTTGTTACGCTGCCTTTTGCCAGAGGGGTTTGGGCCAGTAAGGGCGCGACAAATCCTACGCTTAAAAGCGACAGATATAATTTTTTCATTTTTAAATTCAGATGAAAGAATGAATACGGATGGCTTTTCCAGGTAGGCGAATGCCACTAACCGGGAAAAAATCCGTTAGATTTTGAGACACTAAAAATTACTATGGAGCTCAGGCTTTGGGTGGTGGTGCCGGAATAGCAAGAATGGGAGAATTGTATTGGTTGGAATAACTGCCTTGTAAAGGATCAACTGTTACTACTGTAAGTTCCGTACCAGGCATATCTCTGCTAAGAACAACCGGAGCTATTTTCAGGAGCTTCTTTGCCATTTTTCCTTTTGACTGCTGCTTTTCGGAATACTGTTTTATTAGAGCATCCAGGTTGGCAAAGAGTTCTTCCTCCTGGGTATCATTGATGCAATAATAAAGAGTAGTGCCCGCTGCCCCCGTTTCCTTACGAACTACGTCATAGAAGGTCCCTTTATAAATAAACTCCTTCTCATTCTGCCAATCGAGCTGCTCTTCCTGTCCCTGTTTTACTGATATAAGATGAAGTTCGTTTTCCGGAACGCCCTTCTTGATCTGGCGTTTTATCTCTCTGCGAATCTGCAGTTGCTGTAATTTAAATACAACCAGCAGCCCTGTGATATTGCTGGTAAAAACAACCAATAAGAATATGCCTGTAATGGTACGCACCAGCACGAATATAATAAAAGGCTGCCTCTGGCGAGACAGCCTTAACTATTAAACAGATTCTGCTATTATCAAACTTCTTCGGCCTTCATTGACTTCGCCTGACGAATCCGCTCGTTTTCATCCAAATGGATCTTACGCATGCGTATAAAATTCGGCGTCACTTCAATACACTCATCGTGCTGGATATATTCCATACACTCTTCCAGGCTCATCAGCGTTTTAGGTGCAATGCGGGTTGCATCATCACTTCCGCTGGCACGGTGGTTGGTCAGTTTCTTACCTTCTGTAACGTTCACCACCAGGTCGCCCGGCTTGATGTTTTCCGCCACAATTTGGCCGGCATATACATCTTCTCCCGGATCCACAAAAAAGGTTCCGCGATCCTGTAATTTATCAATAGAGTAACCGGTTGTCTTCTCAGTATTCTTGGAAATCAATACACCATTGTTACGTCCGGGTATAGGTCCTTTCCAGGGTTTGTATTCCAGGAACCGGTGCGCCATCACAGCCTCTCCGGTTGTAGCAGTCAGCATTTGCGTACGCAGACCAATTAATCCACGCGAAGGAATTTCAAATTCCAGGTGTTGCATATCACCCTTGGTTTCCATCACATGCATTTCACCTTTTCTACGGGTAACCAGGTCAATTACCTTAGATGCAAATTCCTGTGGCACATCCACTACCAACACCTCATAGGGCTCACAACGCTTGCCATCAATATTTTTCAAAATAACTTGTGGCTGACCTACTGTGAGTTCATATCCTTCCCGGCGCATGGTTTCAATCAATACACCCAGGTGCAGAATACCACGACCATAAACCTGGAAACTATCACCACTATCGGTGTCGAATACCCGAAGTGCAAGGTTCTTCTCAGTTTCCTTCATCAGGCGATCGCGAAGGTGACGTGAAGTCACGAACTTACCATCCTTACCAAAGAAAGGAGAGTTGTTGATGCTGAACAGCATGTTCATCGTTGGCTCATCCACACTGATCACAGGCAATGCTTCCATTACTTCCTGGTCAGAAATGGTGTCTCCAATATTGAAATCTTCCAATCCTACTACTGCACACAAATCACCGGCTAACACTTCTGTTACCTTACGCTTACCCATGCCTTCGAACACATACAGTTCTTTTACACGCTGCTTTTTAACAGTACCATCCGCTTGCATCAATGCGATCGGCTGGTTTTCTTTAATTGCACCGCGCTGTACTTTACCAATAGCAATACGTCCAAGGAAGGATGAATAATCCAATGATGTGATCTGCATTTGCAACGGACCGTCTTCCACTCTGGGTTCAGGTACGTATTGTAATATGCCATCCATCAACGGGGTGATATCTTCACAGGGTGTGTTGGAACTGTTGAACCAGCCATTTTTACCCGAACCATAGAAGGTGGGGAAATCGAGTTGTTCTTCAGTGGCATCGAGGTTGAAAAACAGTTCGAATACAGCGTCATGCACTTCATCAGGGCGACAGTTCGGCTTGTCTACCTTGTTGATTACCACGATGGGCTTCAGGTTCAGCTGAAGGGCTTTCTGCAACACAAAACGGGTTTGTGGCATGGGACCTTCAAAAGCATCAACCAGCAGGATCACCCCATCGGCCATCTTTAATACGCGTTCCACTTCACCACCGAAGTCGGCGTGACCCGGAGTGTCAATCACATTGATTTTGGTATCCTTATAAGTAACAGCTGCGTTCTTACTAAAGATGGTGATTCCTCTTTCGCGTTCCAGATCATTGTTGTCCATGATCAGTTCACCTGTATCCTGGTTCTCGCGGAACACTTTGGTGGTGTGAAGAATCCGGTCAACCAGGGTAGTCTTACCATGGTCAACGTGTGCAATAATGGCTATATTCCTAATATTCATAACTCGATTTCTGTCCCCGGGCAAAATTTGCCTTTTGGCGCGCAAAGGTACAGCTATTTGCCCGCCCCGCAAGCTAAATTCCCATAAAGATTATGTTATATATCATAACCCTTTGTTAATCAGCACCCCCCTCTTCCATTCCTCCCTCTTCCTTTCCCCCCATTTTTTAACCAAATCCTCATCTCCCCCTCTCCCCTCCCTTCGTACCTTTCACCTTATTTTTTTGAACGATAAAATAGCTTGGTTATGACGACGAATTTTAAGGAGTTCCCCTATGATGATAAAACCACCCATATCCTATTACCCGAACGTTTTGAAACCATCGAAAAACCGGTTACTGCTATTGTTATTGGTGCCGGTCGCCGGGGTTATGTATACGGACAGTTTGCATCCCAGTACTCCCAGCAGTTTGATATCATTGGGGTAGCAGAACCCAACCCGATCCGAAACCAGCGTTACGCTATAACCCATAAAATCGCGCCTGAAAATTGCTTTCTGAACTGGGAAGATGTTTTTACAAGACCCCGCTTCGCGGATGCAGTTATTATTGCCTCACCAGATCGCCTGCATGTAGGCCCCTGCCTCGCCGCACTCAAAGCAGGGTATCATGTATTATTGGAAAAACCGATCGCGCCATCAGAAGAAGAATGCCGCCAGATCATGGAAGCTTCCCGCACCTCCGGAAAAATTGTAGCAGTTTGCCATGTATTGCGATATGCTCCCTATTTCCGCAAACTCCGCAGCCTGATCAGAAGTGGTGCCATCGGCGAACTGATCAGTATCCAGCACCTGGAACCCATCGAGCATGTGCATATGACCCATTCCTATGTAAGAGGGAACTGGAAAAACAGTGAAACTACAACCCCCATTGTTTTAGCTAAAGCAAGTCACGATCTTGATATTCTGCGCTGGTTGGTGGGTAAACCCTGTACCGCAGTTCATGCATTTGGTGGCCTCAGGTGGTTCCGCCGGGAAAATGCACCGGAAGGCAGCACCCACAGATGTACAGATGGTTGCAAAGTGGAAGAAGAATGCCCCTATTCAGCCATCAAAATTTATCACAAACTGCGGGAGCGTACCTATGTATTTGATCTGCCCGAAGACAAGGATGCACAGGGTGATTATATAATGGAACAGTTACGCACAACCGATTATGGTCGGTGTGTATACCAGATGGACAATGACCAGCCGGATCATTATGTGGCTAACCTGCAATTTGAAGGCGGCGTTACTGCAAGCTTCTCTTTGCAGGCCTTCACTTCCTATGAAGGCCGTCGTACCCGGGTGATGGGCAGTCACGGTGATATTGTAGGTGATATGACCGAAATGGTTATCACCAGCTTTCAAAATGGTAAAAAAGAACAATGGGCAGAAACAACCGACCTGCATGGCGGAGGTGATTTCCGCCTGATGGCTGATTTTGTGATGGCAGTACATGCCAATGACCCGAATATGTTAACCTCCACACTAGAAGCTTCAATCGAAAGTCACCTGATGGGATTTGCAGCAGAGAAAAGCCGGAAAGAAGGAATCGTAGTTCCTGTACATTGTTAATCTATGGATTCATAAAAGGAATGCTTATTTTGCTTGTAAAGCATTCCTTTTATGGCCAGCAAAAAATGGTTGTTTGGTATCCCGGTTGTTCTGGCAGTTGTCTATATAGCAGGACCCAATCCTTCCACCCCGGACTATTCTTCTCAAATGCCCGTAGTACCTGAAGCTCCGGAAGTGGAGACCTATGTACGCAACAAAGAAGCCTCCTTTAAGCTAAAGCCGGATAATGAGGCCCGCATTATCTGGAACAATGATTCCCTGCGCCAGCCTACCGAATATTCAATTGTATACCTGCACGGTTTCAGTGCCTCCCAATTTGAAGGAGCGCCTACACATCTGAATGCAGCAAAAGCTATGGGTGCCAATCTCTACCTGGCACGCTTAGCCGAACATGGTATTGATACCAGTGATGCGTTGGCAAATCTTACTCCTGAAAAATATTGGGAATCGGCCAAAGAAGCCCTGGCAATTGGTAAACAGCTTGGCAGAAAAGTTATCCTGATGGGCACTTCCACCGGTGGCACCAATGCCCTGCAACTTGCTGCTACTTATCCGAACGACGTCTATGCATTGGTGTTATTATCACCCAATATTGCGATCAATGATCCAAATGCCTGGCTGCTGAACAATCCATGGGGCTTACATATTGCACAACTGGTGCTGGGTGGTAAATACCGGACAGCTTCTGATGACCGCCCCACCTACAAACAATACTGGAACACACCCTACCGATTGGAAGCAACTGTTGCCCTGGAAGAATTGCTGGAAACTACCATGACGCCGGAAACATTTGCCAAAGTCAAACAACCCCTGTTATTACTCTACTATTATAAAAACGAGCAGGAACAGGATCCCGTGGTGAAAGTATCCGCCATGCGCGAAATGTTCCAACAGGTAGGCACACCCGAATCCCTGAAGAAAGAAATCGCCATGCCGAATACCGGTGATCATGTGATCGCCTCTCCTTTCAAATCAAAAGATGCCGCTGGTGTTGAAAAAGAAATTACCGACTGGCTGCTGCAATTAAAGGCCAACCATCCTTGATGATTCGTACATCTGCTGGAGGTTGTATTCAGTTGCGATTTTTTTATGATTTACCACGTCAATAATGGTACCGATCAGGCATAGGCCACCGGTAAACAGGTAGAGTATTCCCATGCCTACCTGGCCAACAACAAATCGTTGAATACCTGCCACCACTACGAACCCAAGGCAGGTCAGTAGCAGGATCTCACCCGGTTTTTTGCGCTTGCCGCTATAGATCATCAGAAACTGATTCTTTTGTGATTCACTCATTTTACTGGTCAGGTCTTTGATTCCCGCAGCCTCTTCGGGCTGCAGGTCAGGCAGACTCATCAGGTAGGTATCCATCATATCCGGGTTGGTTTTTAATTTGGGTTCGTATTAAAGTTACAATTCTGCTGCATATAATCAACAGGGCCGGAATCCCCATCCAGTGATGCTGCCAGGAAAGTCTGAATTCACCATGCAGCGCTGCCGCGATACTTCTTCCCAAGCCACAACCCGGGCATCCTTCCAACCCTGTAAGGACTTCAAGACCCAACATCCGAAATGGACAAAATCCCGCAGCTGTTGCATGATAGTCCACTCCTATGGCCAGCCACAAAATAGCCCCCACCCATAACAACGCTTCCAGGTTTTGTCTGATCCATTTAAAACGCATCTTCCTAATCTACGAAATTTCACTCCTTCACGGCGGGTGGAGTGATTATATTTGCAGGATAATTGTTTGCCATGCTCCGATCAAAGATTGCGGGAATAGGAATGTATGTTCCAAAGAATGTTGTGACCAACCAGGATCTGACCCAGTATATGGAAACCAGTGATGAATGGATCCGCGAACGAACAGGAATTACCCAACGCAGGTATGCCGACCGCCAGGGTGAAACCACTACCACCATGGGTGTGGAAGCAGCCAAAATCGCAATTGAAAGAGCAGGCATCACACCACAGGATATTGATTTCATTGTTTTTGCTACCCTCTCCCCTGATTATTATTTCCCCGGCTGCGGAGTACTGGTTCAACGGGCCATGAAAATGAAAGAGATTGGCGCTCTCGACATCCGCAATCAGTGCAGCGGTTTCGTGTATGCATTATCGGTAGCTGACCAGTTCATAAAAACCGGGATGTACAAAAACATCTTGGTGATAGGCAGTGAGAAGCATTCCTTCGGCCTGGATTTCAGTACCCGCGGACGCAATGTTGCAGTGATCTTTGGAGATGGCGCCGGTGCAGTAGTACTGCAACCTACCGAAAATCCCAACCAGGGTATCCTGAGCACGCACTTGCACAGTGATGGTGAAAGCGCTGAGCTGCTTGCCATGTACAACCCGGGCACCCATGCCAATCACTGGGGCCACTATGCTGATTTTAAGGAAGGCGCCACCATCGGAGAACAGTTCATGAGCCATGAAATGATTGATAAGGCGCAGAACTTCCCCTTTATGGATGGTCCCGCTGTTTTCAAAAAAGCCGTGGTTAAATTTCCGGAAGTCATCAATGAAGCCCTGCAGGCAAACGGCTTAAAAGCTTCCGACATCAACATGCTGATCCCGCACCAGGCCAACCTGCGCATCGCACAGTTTGTACAACAGCAACTCCAGCTGGCCGATGACCAGGTCTATAACAATATCCAGCAGTATGGCAATACCACAGCCGCCTCTGTTCCCATCGCCCTTTGTGAAGCCTGGGAAAAAGGAAAGATCAAAGCCGGCGACCTGGTTTGCCTGGCCGCATTCGGAAGTGGATTCACCTGGGCAAGTGCCATCCTGAGGTGGTAAAGACCAATAGTACAGCATGGCATTTATCGATTTAGTTTGTATATTCCCAATCCATACAAACCAAACCAGCCGTCATGTCAAATCAACGTAGACGTTTCCTTGCGCAATCCGCAACGCTTGCTCTGGGTGTAACTGCCCTGCCTTCCTTCGCAAACTCATTTTCCGGCAAATTGAGCGCCGCTGATCAGATCAATGTAGGTGTGATCGGTTGTAACGGAATGGGCTGGAGTAATCTCCAGGCAATCCTGAAACAACCCAATGTTCGCTGTATCGCAATTTGTGATGTAGATGAAAATGTGTTAACCAAAAGATCCGGAGAACTTGCTTCCCGCAACATGCCGGTAAAAACCTATAAGGATCACCGTGAGTTATTGGATAATAAGGATATAGACATCGTAATAATTGGCACCCCCGATCACTGGCATTGTATCCAGATGGTGGATGCCTGTGCCGCCGGTAAACATGTATATGTTGAAAAACCATGTGGCAACTCTGTAGAAGAGTGCCGCGTTATGGAAGCTGCCCAGCAACGGTATGGCTCTATCGTTCAGGTTGGCCAGTGGCAACGAAGTGCACCTCATTTCCAGGAAGCTGTCAATTTTGTGCACAGTGGTAAGTTGGGTAATATCCGTACGGTCAAGTCCTGGGCCTATATGGGCTGGATGAAACCGGTTCCCATCAGACAGGATGCTGCAGTTCCTAACGGTGTAGATTACACGAGATGGCTGGGTCCCGCCACCAAACGGCCTTTTAATGCGAATCGCTTTCATTTTAATTTCAGGTGGTTCTGGGATTATGCAGGCGGACTCATGACCGACTGGGGTGTTCATATGATGGACTATGCCTTATTAGGCATGAAAGCCCAGTTCCCCAACCAGGTGATGGCTTCCGGTGGTAAAATGGCTTATCCGGATGACGCTTCTGAAACACCGGATACCCTGGCTGCTGTGTTTGAATACGATAAGTTTAACATCGTTTGGGAACATGCAACCGGTATTGATCTCGGTCCATACGGACTCACACATGGCACTGCTTTTATCGGTAATAATGGTACCCTGGTATTAAACCGGGAAGGCTGGTATGTGAAAGAAGAAAAAGGAAAAATGGAGCCAGTGGAGTTTCAAAAGGACAAAGGAGATTCTCTCGAAAGACATATGGCCAATTTTCTGGAAGCGATCAAGTCAAAAGATCCATCTAAACTGAATACACCCATCCAACAGGCATCCCTAACCGCACAGGTTTGTCAATTAGGTAACATCGCATTCCGCACCAGGGAACTGCTCAAATGGGACAACGCTAAATCACAATTCAACAGCAAAGCAGCCAACGCCCTGCTGAAAGCCAATTACCAAAATGGATATAAAGTTCCAAAAGTATAAACTCCTGCTGGCAGTGATCTTCGGATTGCTGCCAGTTTTTTCCTACGCCCAGGCAACCAATACCGATAGTGTACTTATTTTTTCCTATTTCAAGGGCAATGGAGAAGACGGACTTCATTTGGCATATAGTTATGATGGTTTACAATGGGCCTACCTTAAAGGAGACTCCTCTTTTCTTACCCCCACTGTTGCCAATGATAAACTGATGCGCGACCCCTGCATTACCCGAGGAGGGGATGGGCGTTTTCATATGGTGTGGACTGTAAGCTGGAATGATCAGGGTATCGGTTATGCACACTCGAAAGATCTGGTTAACTGGTCTGAGCAGGTATTCATCCCTGTTATGAAACAGGAGCCTGCCACCCTTAATACCTGGGCACCGGAAGTATTTTATGACGCAAATACCAAACAATACATCATCTTTTGGTCATCCACCATTCCTGGTCGTTTCCCAAAAACAGAAGGAAATGGAGATGATAAATACAATCACCGCATTTATTACACACTAACCCGGGATTTTAAATCATTCACGCCAACCGCCTTATTCTACGACCAGGGTTTTAATGTGATTGATGCCAGCATCTATAAAACCGGCAACACTTACACCATGTTGCTCAAAGATGAAACACTGAAACCATCGCCCGAGAAAAATATTCGGATCGCCACCAGTAAACAACTGACTGGCCCCTATTCCAAACCATCTGAACCAATTTCCGGCAAAACCTGGGCCGAAGGTCCCACTATGATTTACCATAAGGGCTACTGGTGGATGTACTATGATCAGTATACTGCCAAACAGTATGCCTGTTTACGATCCAAAGATTTGCGCCAATGGGAAGATATGAGCCCGCAACTCAAATTTCCTGCAGGCGCCCGCCATGGTACCGTAATTAAAATTTCAGCTGCAGAATTTAAACAAATTAAACAGCCCTGATCCCTTAGCTTTGCCTTAACCAAAGGGCAATGCATGATAGTGGACCCCTCGCAGAAAAAACTGATCTTCCTGGTCAACCCGATTTCCGGAACCAGGCCTAAAGCCGATCTGGCTGATTTAGTCAATCAGACCGCCGAAAGGTTCCAATCGCAGGCAATTGTCTTACCAACAGTAGCCAGTGGAGATTATTCTTTTGTTCGCCAGCGAATTGAAGAAGAGGGTTATACCGATGTAATTGTATGCGGTGGAGATGGTACTGTCAACAACGTGATGAGTGATCTCCGGGATCTGGATATTCATTTTGGAATTGTACCCTGCGGATCAGGAAACGGTCTCGCTTATTGCGCAGGTATTCCCAAAAATCCGCAAAAAGCGATTGAACTCGCTTTCACAGGAAAAGCCCGTTATATTGATGCCTTTCTCGTAAATGAGCAATTCGCCTGTATGTTATGCGGACTCGGATTTGATGCCAAAGTTGCTCATGATTTCGCACAACAGCCAGGAAGAGGACTGCTTACCTACACCCAGCAAACTATCAAAAATTATTTCACTGCTACTACCTATCATTTCGAAATGGTAGTGGAAGAACATGTGATCCAGACCGATGCCTTCTTTATCAGTGTTGCCAATAGCAATCAGTTTGGAAATCAGTTTACCATAGCGCCAAAGGCAAGCCTGAATGATGGATTACTGGATATCGTAGTAGTGCCCAAAATGAATAAAGCGATACTTCCTTTTGCCCTCATGCAGCAGGTAAGAACCGGGCAACTAACAAGTGCACTTGAAGAGCAAACAGGAACCATCCAATATTTTCAAACAGCTAAAATCCAGATTCGCAACAAGGACCTGGCGCCTTTACATATTGATGGCGAACCCAGAGAAAGCCTGGAAACCCTGAACATTCGGATACTGCCGCGATGCGTTCAGCTGATTCAGCCTATTTAACTGCTCAAAAAGCACCCAACTGATTTCAAAAAAGTGATAAGCGGATGGGCGCTCCTTCCAGTTGCAGCAGTTTCTCCTTTCTCCACAACCCGCCACCATAGCCTGTTAAACTTCCATCAGATCCAATGACACGATGGCAAGGCACGATAATACTTATCTTGTTCAACCCATTCGCATTGGCTACTGCTCTTATTGCAAGAGGCTTTCCCAGAGCATCCGCCTGCTCTTTGTAAGAACGCGTTTTACCATAAGGTATGGTCAATAACTGATTCCAGACTTCCAGCTGAAACGGACTTCCAATCAGATCAATAGGAGTTGTAAATGTTTTGAGCTTCCCTTCAAAATAGGCTGCCAGTTCTTTTTCCAGTAATTCAAAATGCGGATTAGGCCCCTGCACAATGGTCGCATTCAGTCGCTTCGACAAATACACCAGTTCTGTCTCCAGCATGCGGCGATCTGAAAACTCCAACAGACAAATCCCTTTGCCGGTAGCACATGCCAGCATAGTACCCAAGGGTGTTTCTATTCGCTTACAGTCAATCATACCGGCATTTTTTGATTTGGAGGGCGTTACCCCAAAGATCGACCGAAATCCTTCAACAAAGCCACTGTTGGATTCATATCCTGCATCAAATGCTGCACCTGTAACCGACTCGCCATTTTGAATTTTCTTGAAAGCACTGTTGATCCGCAGCATCCGTTGAAATGCATGAAAGCTCATTCCATGGTGTTTGAGAAACCAGCGTCGCAGGGTAGCTGGTTCAAATCCGCGCTGCTTCAAATCATAATCCTTTAGCCGGATAGAAGGATCATTTTCCAGGTCCCTGATTAATGCACGAATCGCTGCTGGTGTTGCTGCCGGCTGCTCCATGGGGCGGCAAACTTTACAAGGCCGATACCCTGCAGCAATGGCATCCCGTACTCCCGGAAAAAACTCTACATTCTCGCGCTTGGGTTTGCGCGCCGTACAGGTAGGGCGACAAAATATACCGGTCGTTTTCACGCCAGTGATAAAAATTCCTTCAAACTCCGGGTCCTTCTCTACCAGGGCCTGGTACATGCGATCATCAGTGAGTGCGCTGGCCATGTATTAAATTTAAGCATACAAAAGAACACCACCGCAAGCACCCGCACCACCGAAAAATGAACAGGTATTTTTTAGTTGCTGCCTGTAGTTAGCAATTTCAACTCTGCAGCAAGTGCTTTCACCCTCTCCGGGAATTTTTCAGCCAGGTTAACACGTTCCCCGGGATCAGCCGACAAATCATACAACTGTGCCTGTTCCGAATGCCCCGACTCAATATTGGTTAACTGGTAAACCGCCGGCCCATTGGAGGGCCTAATATATTTCCAGTTATCACGCACCAATGCATAACTGGCACCGTTCAGTACCAGGGAAGCTCTTCCTTTGGCAGCCTGACCAATAATTGCAGCCCACTGATTTTGTGAATCCTGGGCATCACCTGCAGGTAATTTCACTTTCAGAAAACTCGCAAAGGAAGCCAGCAGATCTACCTGGCTCACCATCGCTTCACTGGTTCCAGGCTTCACCAATTTTGGATGATATACAATAAAGGGCACCCTTGTTCCTGCTTCAAATATGCTGTACTTACCGCCTCTTAGTACTCCTGCCGGACGATGTCCATTCAATTGAGTTACCGCGCCATCTTCATATCCATCATCCAGGACAGGCCCATTATCACTCGAAAAAATAATCAGGGTGTTCTCCGCCAGTCCCGATTGCTCCAATGCCTTCAGTATTTCACCCACTGCCCAGTCGATTTGCAGGATGGCATCTCCTCTGAATCCTAAGCCACTTTTTCCCTTAAACATCGTGGAAGGCATTCGCGGCACATGGGGCTCCGTCAAAGAATAAAACAGGAAAAATGGTTCCTTTGAATCCACACCTATAAACTCCTGTGCTTTTAAAAGAAAGGTTAGTGGCATTTCTTCATCTGTCCACCTGGCTGTTTTGCCACCCTTCATATAACCTATTCTGCCAATCCCATTCACAATCGTCTGATCATGCCCGTGATTTAATGACGCTTTCATCCTCAACAAATGCGGCTGTTCCTTACCGGTAGGTTCATCTCCGATTTTTTCTTTATAATTTACTTCAATCGGATCTGCAGGGTCCAGCGCCACTACTCGATGATTCTCCACAAACACTGTTGGCACTCTATCAGCAGTTGCCGGAAAAATAAACGAATAATCAAATCCCACTTCATTGGGTCCGGGTTTGATATCGCCATTCCAGTCCTTTGCTACTGCCGTTCCCAAGCCCAAATGCCATTTGCCTACTATACCTGTTCTGTAACCCGCTTGCTTAAACACCTTTGGCAAACTGATTTTATCGGTTGGTACGATCAGCGCTGCATCCCCGGGCAACACTCCTGTACCCGATTTTCTCCAGGGATATTGCCCCGTCATCAATGCATACCGCGATGGGGTACAGGTGGCTGATGTGCTATAGGCCCTGGTAAACCGTAGTCCCTGCCTGGCCAGTTTATCAATATTCGGAGTCTGAAGTTTAGTTGCCCCATAGCAACTAAGATCTCCATAACCCAGGTCATCCGTATAAATAACCAGCACATTCGGTCGATCTTTCATTTGCTGAGCTTTAACAGTACAGCAGAACAACAGACCAACTAACGCAATTGTATATACGAATGTGACCTTCATTAGAGCACTATCTGTTGAATGGTCGTTTTACCTACCTGCTTGCCATTTTTAAAACTCGCCGCTTTCACTGTTACTGTCCGACGCACATCAAAGGGCTTTTTATACAGGGTTGATTTAGTAGTGGGTTCAGATCCATCCAGCGTGAAATAAATCTCCGGTTGATAACTATCTGTACTGAAACTTACTGTCGCTTTGCCCTGGTCACCATCTATAACAACCGACAGCTTCACATTATATGAACTCTGCGCAGCATTGTAATTCCAAAACCGATACCGATCGTATTGTGTTTCCAGGCGTTGCGTGAAATCATTCCAATCCTTCGGATGGGTGGTCCAGGCAATATCAGCTATCGCTGCCATCCGAGGCAACGTCATATACTCAACTTTATCAGTAGTTGAAATATACTCTGTCCAAACATTTGCCTGCACGCCCTTGATATGTTTTGCTTCTTCAGCACTTAAGGAAGCTGGTATCGGCTCATAAGAATATACTTTCTGCAGTGTCAGGTAACCTCCAATCGCCATCGGCTCCAAAGCTGGTTTGCCCTGGAAATAATCAAAATAAACATAATTGTTGGGTGTCATGATCACATCATGTCGCTGCTTGGCAGCCTCTATTCCACCTGCTTCTCCCCTCCAGCTCATCACTACTGCATTGGGGGCCAGTCCGCCTTCCAGGATCTCATCCCAGCCGATCAGTACACGTCCTTTGGAATTGATGAATTTTTCAATGCGCTGTACAAAATAAGATTGTAGTTCATGCTCGTCTTTCAGCTTCAGGTCTTTGATTCGTTGCTGACAACGCGGACATTTTTTCCAATTGTCTTTCGGACATTCATCCGCACCGATATGGATATATTCAGATGGGAAGAGATTGATTACCTCTGTCAGGATATCCTGCATCATGTTGAATACCGTATCATTTCCCGCACAATACACATCCGTATGTACACCCCAGGTTTCCTGCACCTGCTTGCCACCCTTTTGCTTGCTTAGCTCAGATGGAAACTTATTAATAAATGTCGGCTGATCCGGAAAACAACTCAGGAAAGGAAAAGCAGCAATCGCAGCAGATGCATGTCCCGGCATTTCAATCTCCGGCACAATGGTAATATGTCGCTGCGCCGCATACTGAATGATATCCTTCACCTCTGCCTGCGTATAAAATCCACCATAACGCTGATTGGTATTTCCCTGTCCCGGATAATTGCCAATCACCGTTCCATTTCTCCAGGCACCTACCGCCGTCAGCTGAGGATATTTCTTGATTTCAATTCTCCAGCCATGGTCATCTGTCAGATGCCAGTGCAGGCGATTCATTTTGTGCAGTGCCAGCAGATCAATGTATTTCTTAATGAAATCAGCAGGGAAGAAATGGCGACTTACATCCAGCATCATACCCCGGTATTGAAAACGCGGCGCATCCTGTACCTGTATAGGCGCAATGGTTAACAAGGCAGCCGTATCGGTTGGCAACAACTGAATCAATGTCTGAATACCGTAAAAAACGCCCGGTGCATCTGTTCCGGTGATTGTAATTGACTTCCCGGAAACCTCCAGTTGATATGCCCCTGAAACGGTAGAACCTGTATTACCCAACCGCAGTTGAATCGAATTGAGTTGCTTCCCTTTTTTAATTATTGCCTGTTTTAAACCATACCGATCCAACAGGTAACTGTTCAAAAAATCGGCACTGGATTGCAGACTTTTATCTGCCACAACCACAGCAGTTTGTGGAGAGATCAGAAAGGGATCTCCTGAAGAGCCCATCACTATTTTTTCAGGCTTTGGGAGGAGGGAGGGTTGCGCCTGCACAAACTGGCCTGCCGCAACAAAAAGCATCAGGCAAACAATACGAACTACTGACTTCATGGTAATCAAGCATTTTTATGAAGTCCTGAAAATACCGAATAACCGGGAAAGCCGCCGATGGAAACGTTTGCATAAAATCAGCGCTGTCCATCCCACTCGGCATAGAACTGCTCAACATAGGCTTCCATAAAGGCATGTCGCTGCTCCGCCATCGCCTTACCTGTGGCTGTGTTCATGCGATCTTTCAGCAGAAATAACTTTTCGTAAAAATGATTAATCGTGGGATCATTATTGAATTTGTACTGCTCCACCGTCTTCTGCAGGTTCGGTGGTTGTGCCGGATCATACAGGGGCCGGTTTTTAAATCCGCCATAATTAAACGCCCGAGCAATACCGATGGCTCCAATTGCATCCAGGCGATCCGCATCCTGTACAATTGACAACTCAAGTGATTGATACGATCCTTTATTATGTCCGCCTTTAAATGAGATATGCGAAATGATCAATTGTACTTCCTGAATAATTGCGGGATCCACACCCTGCGATGCCAGAAACTCTCCAGCTATCCTGGGAGCCACCGTATCATCGCCTCCATGAAATTTGGAATCAGCGATATCATGAAGCAGCGCGGAAAGTTCTACCAGCTCCAGGTTGGCCACGGGCTCCTGCTCAGCAATAGTTTTGGCAGTTTTCCATACCCGATGAATATGCCACCAGTCGTGCCCCCCTTCAGCATTAGCTAATTGTTCTTTTACAAAATCAACCGTACGGTTAATTAGTAGTTCATTATCCATCGGACTCAACTTATTGGAAAAAAGAAATGTAGAGGCGGTAATAGATTCGTTTTGGCTGACCATCCAATTTAGCACCCGATCGAAAACGGATTTTTTTCATGATCCGCATGGCTTCTTTATCAAGATAAACATTCACGCCATTTTCAACAGTAATCCTGGAAACAGTACCTTCTTCATCAATCTGTAATCCAATTAACACGCGACCATATTGTTTATTCACCATCGAATAATAGGGAAAGACCAGGTTGTTCTGCATGAATTGAGAAAGATCGCCATCGCCGGTTGCCAGTTCGGGCGCGACATACTTTTTCTCCGGCACATCAACCAGGAGATTGGTTATTTCAGGAAGGTTGGGCACAAAGAATGCTTTCTCAGCAGAATCCGGTGCTGCGGATCCATAAACCAAATAGAAATCATAATTCAGGAGGCGACCTCCATTGGCAAGATGATAGTACCACATCCCTACCGGTTCGTCCTTTTTCAGAAAAGCATCCAGCACAATCTGATCAAGGGTAATATGCCGGATCTCAACATGTGTGATGCTATCTGCACCAACGGTTACCGTTTCCACAAAATCGGCTCCTTTCTGAGGGGATTTTACCCTGTCGAAAAAGCTCTTGAAATAGAATTTCTTCACCTCTGGCATCGCCGCAGGCTGCTGTGCGAAAGAACCTACAGTCAATACTAGCAGTAAACTCAGGAATACTACACGCATGGCTGAAAGTTAGGGAATGAATTCCTTATTTTACAATTTCCAAAAAATAATCTGACATGCATTATACAATGGGGTAGAAACTGAGAGATTAGAACAAGGTTGAAATACTTCCAACGAAAATTGAACAGGCTGACCTGTTTTAATATTTACTAATGTTGGAATTGATTTGTTGTACGTACTATCTGTTAACTTATCCCATCGATATTCATTATTCGTAACATACCGAAAATATTCTCCTACTATGAGATAGAAAGCAGGCAGTAATGCTTCTCTGTTTTTAAGTATTGCTATCTGTTCATCTATTTTATGGATACCATCATCATCAAAAACCTGAATTTCTACATTTAATTTCTGCAATGAGTGAATGACTATTGCTGAAATGGAATCAATTTGAATAGCAGAAAGATCATCCAGGTACTTAATCATTTCGGGGGATGGTTTAATCTCATTACGCTTCTTCAATAAAGAATCAGCTGTCGAAAGATTATCGACTACAAAACACACTCCTTTATGATTTATATAGTACTTGTTATCATCACCCTTTATCACCAAGGCTTCGTAAGGACTAATATAATCATCAAAAAAAGGTAAATGCTTTGTCTTATTATTATATTCATCTTCAGAAATAGGTTGCACTTTTTTATCTATTTTGGATGATTGAGAAATAGTACAAGAGAGATTAAGTAACCCTAATAGAAAAAGAAAATACAATTTCATTTTATCACATTAATTTGTTGCTACAAGTATTCAACCAAATTACCTTTAAATTAAATACAATATGCGCATTTGTGATGTCATCAATAATTTTATCCCAGCTTCAACATCGTCCATTTCCTCTTCCAACGACTAACTGGAATTACTACCAGGAATGGAGAAATGCCCTCTTCCTTCATTGGAAAATTCCTTTTGAAACCTTACGACCTTTAGTACCGGAAAAACTAAAGCTTGACTCATTTAATGGCGACTATTATGTTTCCCTTGTGGCCTTTACTATGAAAAATATCCGGCCCCGGCTCTTGCCTGCATTCCCCCCGATTTCAACTTTTCATGAGATAAATCTCCGGACCTATACGAATCATGAAAACAAAGCGGGTGTTTATTTCCTGAGTATTGAAGCAGAAAAAACAATTTCAGCTTTTCTTGCCAGAATGCTATCGGGACTTCCATACCAGAAAGCAAGGATGCATCGCAGTTCCGAAACATACAACTCCGTCAATCCAAAAGCAAATCAGCAATTGGATCTCTCCTATCAAATCGGTAAGTCTGTTTTACATAAATCATTGTTAGATACCTGGCTCACGGAACGGTATTGCCTCCACCTGGTGCAGCAGGATCAAATCTATACCTTCGATATTCATCACCTGGAATGGCCCCTTGCGGAGGTTGAAATAAAAACAAAACAGCTCCATTATAAAGTTGGCGATTTAAACCTTGGAACCATACCTCCCGACAGCACCCATTATTCAGAAGGAGTTCAGGTACTTGCCTGGAACAAAGTGTAAATACAACGGCTTAGTTGTAATTTTAATTACTATGCGATTCCTACTGTTTATTGCCGGACTACTCATTTGTAGTCAACTCCTGTTTGCTCAAAATAGCAACGCTCCCACACTCATATTATTCAATGGAAAAATCTGGACAGGCAATGATGCAGAATTTGTCGAAGCAATTGCCATAACCGGTAACACCATCACGCATATCGGATCAAGCGCTGACATCAAAAAACTGGCACAGAAATCCACTCAACTGGTTGACCTCAACGGCCAGCTTGCAACAGCAGGGATCAACGATGCCCATACCCATTTTCTTTCCGGATCCATGGGACTCACCGGTGTTGATCTCTACCAGGCCAAAACACTGGAAGAGGCCCTTTCCGCCATTGAAAGATTTGTAAAAGAACACCCCAACAAAAAATGGATTACCGGTATGGGCTGGCAGTACAATCTTTTTGAAGGAGGGATGCCCAACAGGGAGGCACTCATCGCACTAGATAAAATCAGTGCAGGCCGACCGGTTGTATTGGATGCCTATGATGGGCACAGTATCTGGGTGAACAGCAAAGCAATGGAACTGGCAGGCATTTCCAGTACTACCCAATTTGATGGATTTGGTTCCATCATTAAAGATCCGGAGGGAAAGCCAACAGGTGCCTTCACAGAAGCAGCCGGCAGCCTGGTAGAGAAAATAGTTCCTCCTCCCACTACAGAAGAAAAACTGGAGGCACTTCGCATAGGCATGAAATATGCAGCGCGACTCGGTATCACCAGTATTCAAAATGCCAGTGGCTCTGTTGCTGAATTCCAATTGTATGAAACCCTGCTTAAACAAGGAGAACTAACCCTTCGGTCTTCCACTGCCTTCAGTGCCGGCAAAAACACAAAGGAAGAAGACATCCAGCAATTCATACAAGTAAAAAACCGCACCAAAGGCCATCCCCTACTCAAAGCCGTTAGTATTAAATTCATGCTGGATGGTGTGATTGAATCGCACACTTCGCCCATGCTCGAACCTTATAGTGATGCCTTACCCGATGGCACGCATGCCAATAGTGATTTTGCTTTGCCTCTTGAAAAATATCAATCGCTTTTAAACCGGTTTGATAAAGAAGGATTCCAGATTTATACCCATGCCATTGGAGATCGCACGGTGCGGGAAGCATTGAATGCGTATGAAAAAGCACAGCAAACAAATGGCACCAAAGCCAGACGCCATCGCATTGAACACATCGAACAATGTAACCCGCAGGATGTTCCCCGCTTTGCAAAGTTGGGCGTGATGGCTTCCATGCAACCTATTCATGCAGATCCGGGCAATATCGAAGTATGGGCAAAAGCTGTAGGAGAAAAAAGAATTCCGCATGCCTTTATGTGGAAGTCCATGTTGAAGAACAAGGTGCACCTGGTTTTCAGCAGTGATTGGCCGGCCTGTACCACCCCCGATCCTATACGTGGATTGCATATTGCGGTGAACCGGCAAACCCCTGAAGGACATCCACCTGGCGGATGGGTACCCGAGCAAAGAATCACCATCCAGGATGCATTAAAAGCCTATACCCAGGGTGGCGCTTACTCCTCCTTTGAAGAAAAGATCAAAGGCAAATTGCAGCCGGGTTACCTTGCAGATATCATCGTGTTTAACCAGGATCTGTTTTCTATCCCTGCTATGGATATTGCCAAAACAAAAGTAGTTTTAACGGTGTTTGATGGTAAACTAATTTTCAATGAGAACTGAAAAAGCAATATTGGCCGGTGGTTGTTTCTGGGGTGTGGAAGAACTGATCCGGCACCTGCCCGGCGTAAAACATACTGTCGTTGGCTACACAGGGGGAGATGTTCCCAATGCTACCTACCGCAATCATGGTACGCATGCTGAAGGCATAGCCATCAGCTTTGATGCTGATGTACTCTCCTACCGGCAACTGCTGGAATATTTTTTCATGATCCACAACCCTACCACCAAAAACCGGCAGGGAAATGATATCGGGTTGTCGTACCGATCCGCCATTTTTTACCTGGATGAAGAACAAAAGCAAACAGCCCTTCAACTGATCCAGGAGATGGAAGCTTCAGGTAAATGGCCGGGTAAAATTGTTACGGAAGTGGTACCTGCAACAGCTTTCTGGGAAGCGGAAGAAGAACACCAGGATTACCTGCAAAAAAATCCGTTCGGGTACACCTGCCATTTCGAACGACCGGAATGGAAGTTAGTGCAACATTAGTACTTTCTCTACACAAGTCTGCGTAATACCGAAAACATACATTTAACTAATTGATTATCATTATATTAAAATTTTGTCGTACATAATAATGATCGATTTTCCAAGATAAGTAGATTAGAATCTGATAAGAATCCAGGAATTAACAGCGCAATAACTTAAAAAAGTATTAAATTTTTCATGCGCTAGTTACTACCACCTTTTTTATACTTATCTGGAGCTAATTTGACCTCCTTATCACAAGCCGGGTAATAAAAAAACCTTACCGGGCTTTTTTTGATGTTAAACTTGTTTATATGGAATTGAAACGAGCCATTCTTGAAATCTATCCACTTCCGGAATTTTCGTACAATGTCCTGCTACAAAATATAGAGTCTTTCTCCTTCACTAAAGGACAGATTCTGCTCAACCCCAGCACTCCACTTAAATATGTTTACATTATTAAGAAAGGGCTGGTCAGATCTTTTATAAAAGATAAGGCAAGAGATATTACATTGTGGTTTAGCCTGGAAAATGATATTATTCTATCCATGCACGGATTAAGTGCACATAACCCGGTAGTTGAAACGATAGAGGTATTGGAACCTTCGGAATTTTATGTTATTAGCATTGAACAATTATTACATTACGCATCTAAGGACATACATATCTCAAACTGGTGCAGGCATCTCGTGGAAAAGCAACTTTGCAAATTTGAAAAAAGGCTTGTCCATACCGAGTTGAAATCAGCCAATGAAAAATACTCCATATTGATACGGAATATGCCAGATATTCTACAGCGGGCAAAACTTTCACATATTGCTTCGTACCTGGGTATAACACAGGTTAGCCTTAGCCGGATCCGATCCAAGATAAGTTCATTTCTGATATTTTTATTCTTCTTTGGCTTCGAAGCAAATGACTACAATGAATCAGAGAAAAAAAACCAGTATAAACAGCCAATTGAGGTTTCCGGTTCCTAACTAGTCCTTTTATATACCATTAACCGGAATTACATGAACAAGTATACTTTCTTTGTTACTGCAATCAATTTTTTTTTACTTATTTGTTTAAATAGTATTCAGGCACAACAATCCAAGGCTTCTGATACTATAGAATACAGGGAGCTTAATGAAGTAATTGTTGAAAACCGCTATTATAAAAAATATCATGAATCAAAAACTTCCAACTATTTACGTTTAGCGAAAAACAATATTGAAGTTCCGCAAAACATACAGATTATTACCAGCCAGGCGTTACAAGACCAACTGATTTTTTCACTAAATGAGAGTGCCAGCAGAAACGTTAGTGGTACTTTCAGGGAAGAGCTCCACAATGGTATTTCACCAGATATTTACTCAAGAGGAGGATACCTATCTGCTATGAGAAATGGTGTAGACCTTAGACCACTTATAAAAGGTCCGGCAGGTGATGATGTAGCAATTATAGAAAATATCGAGTTTATCAAGGGGCCCTCAACCTTTCTGCAATCCGTATCAGACCCTGCCGGAGCATTTAACATTATGACTAAACAGGCAAATGGTGATGTATTCAGAAAAATAAGAGTTGGAGGTGGCTCATTTGGACTACTTCGTACCGAAGCAGATATTTCGGGTAAATGGAAAGATAGTTCCAATTTGTTTTTCAGGGTAAACCTGATGTCTCAGAAAAAGCGTGGCTTTATGGATTTTGATCACGGAAACAGTAGTCTCTTTGCACCGTCTATCCGGTACCTGATTAATCCGAAACTTTCAGTAGCAATTGACTATATCTACCAGGATATGAGTTATAAACTGTTAAGTGATGCGCAAATATCGCCCTATGGATACGGAAGCCTCGACAGAAAATTTACAATAACGGATCCTGCCTCTCAACCTTATCGTTCAAGAGATCATAATTTATTTCTAACCTTAACTTACAAATTGAAAAAGACACTACAACTTACTAGTGTTGCATCTCATATCAAAAGTAGGTATACTGGAAATATCTTCTGGGTGTATGGGCTGAATCAGGATGACCCTAATATTCTTAACAGATACTACGTGTATGATGCTGCCAACTATACCATTAACTCTCTTCAAACCTACCTACAGGGAAAAATACAAACCGGATTCTTCCGGCATGAATTCAGCACAGGTATCGATATCAATCAAAAAATATTTACCGGCACAGATACCTGGGAAACAGCTAGTACCATCTACCCGATTGACATTCGAAATCCCGTATATGCTAATGCAGTCAATAACAACGGGCAGGGCGGTAGTTTTGAATCAGAAAACGCTATCAACAGTATAAATAACAAAATTAATTCACAACTTACCTATGTCTCCGCGTTTATATCAGACCGTATTACATGGGGTAAGGGAAAACTGTCCGTTAACCCCTCTCTAAGAATTACTTCCTACAAGGGAGATTTTTTGGTCTATGGAACAGCCTCCGGAAAATCAGATCATCTGTTGACACCTCGTGTAGGAATCAATTACCTCCTGAATAAATACCTTTCAATTTATGCACTGGCAGACAGATCCTTTTTACCGCAATCCGGACTAAATGCAAATAATCAGCCCATGGAAGCAATGAATGGATCTAACTTTGAGTTGGGTGTAAAAAAAGAATGGCTCAGCGGTAAACTGAATTCGACTTTATCCGTTTACAATATCAAACGAAAGGGTACAATCGTACGCGACCCAGTTTCCAACCGGGCATACCAATTGGGTGAAAATATTTCAAGAGGTGTGGAGCTGGATCTGAAAGGACAACTTCATAGAAAGCTGAATATTATCTTAAATTATGCATTTACTGATTCGTACATTTCAAAGGACGAAAAAAATCCGGACCTGGTAAATAAACCTACACCAAACGCAATTCGTCACATACAAAATACCTGGTTAAACTGGAACTTCTGGCAATTTAAAACTATCAGTATTAACTTATCAGCAGGGTATCAATACATGGGTGGAAGATCAGAAAGATTTACAAGCCCAGATCCATCCAGTTTAAATGATTATTTCCGGACAGATGCAGGCATTCAATTAGAAAATAAAAAAATCAGCATGCAAATAATGGTCAATAATGTCTTTGATAAACATTTATATTCAACAGCCTGGCAAAGAAATGGTTTGTACTATTGGGTTCAACAAGCACCCAGAGCATTTCGCTGGTCTATTCAATACAAATTTTAATTTTCTGTAATGATCAGATTAATGCTTTTGCTCCTCGGAATTTCATTCTCATCCTGCCTGCAACAGGAAGAAAAACAAGTTGAAATCCAAACTCCTGAAAAGGGTAAATCTGTTACAAAAATTGTTTGCTTATTTGACCCACTTATGGACGCTATCTATATGTTGGGAGAACAGCATAAACTTATCGGAATTCCATCGGAAGTTTATTCAGATCAGGAGTTATTCATTCCTTACAGCTTACTGGATGAACGCATCAAAACCAAATCTATACCTACACCCGGAACCAACAGCGCTGTTAATCTGGAATCTGTTATCAGTCTACAACCAGACTTACTCATTGTTCAGCAGATATCCCCTTCAGCCAAAAAAACAATTGAAAGTTTTGGGATAACAGTATACCAGGGTAGTTCCAACAATTTGGAAGAAATCAAAAAAGAGCTGCATGAGCTGGGTAAATTATTGAACAAAGAAGACAGGGCAAAAGAACTACTGGAGTTTCTCCATCTCCAGCTTGATACCATACGCCTACAATACAAGGCCGGCGCGGGCAATAGGAAATCTGTTTATTTCAGTTGGGCGAATGGAAAAATATATTCTACAGCAGGTACCAATAGTATCATGCATTCCTGTCTGGAGTTTGCGGAAGTTGAAAATGTTTGTACATCACCTATGGATCAAACCAATATCAATCCAGAATTATTGGTATTGTGGAACCCGGATATCATTATCATGTGGAATGATAGCGCCGAAATCTTTTATTCAAGACAGGAATTGGCTAATGTTACGGCTGTAAAAAATAAAACTATTTATAACCTGATGCCAATGTTCTTCTATAATCCACATACGTTAAAATTTCTTTGCGCATCGGTTGTGATTCATGCATACGCATACGAAGAGAATATTTATACTTCTCAACAAAAAGTAATAGATATTTGCAACACCCTGTATGGATTCAGTTTGGCTGAGCGCATCAAAAAAATATATTTATTATGAAACACATTGCTGATTACTGGGATAGACAAAGTAAAATATGGAGAGAGGAAAAAGAAGAAGAATGGACAGGCAGTAACCCAACACAATGGACTAACTATTTTAAAAACAGAAAGGAAAACTTGTCAGGATCCAATGCACTGGAAGTTGGTACTGCATCCGGATACTTTGCCATTATTCTACACCAAGCAGGTTTTACAGTATCTGCCATGGATATTTCTCCATCCATGATTGAAGAAGCCAAACAAGTATCCCGGCAACTGCAAATCCCTATCCGGTATAAAGTTGGTGATGCGCAGCATATACCTTTCGATTCAAATAGTTTCGACCTCGTTTTTACCAGGCTGATGACCTGGACCATTCCAGATTTAAAAAAATGTTACAGTGAATTTTTTCGGGTACTAAAGCCTGGTGGTTTACTTATCAACTTTGATGGAGACTTCGGTAAAGTTCAGTTTTCCCAGGATGGCCATGAAAGATATCAAGCTGATATTATGGAACAAGCTAATCAAATAAAAAATGAATTAGAAGTAAGCCTTCATAAAAGGCCGGAATATGATGTACAGATGTTGCACGAATTAGGATTCATCCATATAAAATCCTCAACCGATGCTCCTGAAAGTAAAATCCTTTCCGCGCAAAAGGATTCAATTTTGTTTGAGCTACTCGCAATCAAACCGTAAAATCCTCAGAACATTGACTTCACGGCTCGTCCATACCATTCCGGTTGCTGTATACATTGGTGTAGCACTTCTCACCTTGCTATTTTCTCTTTTTGTTGGCCCTTCCAACCAAACCGCCCTTCCAGAACTAATTCCAGTTCTTCAGAAAAAATGGAACGGTCAGAGCCTTAGTTCAGAAGAAAACAGTAACTACTTGCAGTTTACCAACATCCTGTTTACCATCCGGCTACCAAGAATATTGCTGACTTTTCTAATTGGAGGGGGACTTGCTGTATCCGGTGCCGTTTTACAAACTATTTTCCGGAACCCACTTGTAGATCCCTATGTTTTAGGAATATCTCCTGGAGCAGCTGTTGGCGCGGCACTTGCGATTCTAACACATGCCCTGCCCATTCAGATAGGTGCTTTCATGGGTGGAATTCTGGCCGTACTGATTACTTATCTCTTAACTTTTAAACGAAGTGATAACATTCTTTCCATTGTACTATCAGGGATGGTTGTATCCGGACTATTTACTGTCTTACTCACTTTTATACAATATTTTACAAACCCATATAAACTCCAGGCTATCATTCAATGGTCGGTTGGGAATGTACATGCTGCTGGAAAAAACGAATTGCTCTCCACCTTATGGCTATTCCTCATTTCATTTATAATTATTTACCTGTTTCGATGGAGATCCAATTTGCTGGCGCTGGGGGATGAATCTGCCCGAGCCGTTGGTATGAATCCAACTATTGATAAGCTTATTCTGGTAGCCGCGGCGACATTACTTACTTCGGCATCCGTTGCAGTTGCCGGAATTATTAGTTTCTATGGCCTTTTTATGCCTCATATTGTTCGGATGATACATGGAGCCGACCACACGAAAACCATTCCGATTAATATTCTGCTTGGAGGTATTTTATTAGTTATCATTGATGCATTTTCCAGATCCCTTTTTCTTTTTGAATTGCCTATCGGATTGTTTACAATGATTATAGGGGGACCCTTTTTATTATATTTAATTCATAAAAACAAACTGATTTGGAATTGAATGAAGCTGCCATTTCGATTAACAACCTGCATTTACAATTCAAAAACAGAATCATTCTGGATCAAACCAGCGTTGAGTTTCCTGCTGGAAAATTCTCCGTATTACTTGGCATAAATGGAAGCGGTAAGTCAAGCCTGTTCAGGATCGTAGCTGGTCTTTCCTCCACTTACAAAGGAACAATTTTACTGAAAGGCATTAATGTAAATTCCTTCACTAACAGAAAAAGAGCAGCAACTATCGGATTCCTCCCACAACACCATTCCATCGTTTTCCCATTTACCGTAGAACAAATATTGCTTACAGGAAGAGTTGCATTTTCCGGATTTTCTCCTACCAAAATCGACCATACACTGCTGGAAAATGTACTGGAAGAACTTGGATTGCAAGAACTACGAAAAAGACAATTTAATTCTCTGTCAGGAGGGGAACAACAAATGGTGATGATTGCAAGAATCATGATGCAGAATCCTGAAATTATTCTCCTGGATGAACCAACCAATCACCTGGATGTATACTATCAGGAATTTCTTTTGAGAAAGGTCAAAGATTTCTGTAATCAGGGAAAATCAGTTGTTTCCATTATGCATAATCCTACGTTGGCATTTTATCATTCTGATTACGTATACCTTCTTAATCAGGGGAAAATTCATTCTCATGAAGATATTACCAAAAATGATTTTCAGCTACTGAATGATGCTTATCGCTGTCGGTTTATTCGTGTGCAATCGGAAGGTCATACGATTATCATGCCCGCCAACCTGCCCTGATTTTTTAACCTGGGATAAAAAATCACCTCACATTAGTATATTAACAGGCATCTCTTTGGTCTGGCAGTAATGATTGTGTTTATTTGTAGAGACGCAACTAATTCAGCGTCAATTTATACTGGTACCTTCTACTGGATTTATAAAAAAACGATTATATGCATCTTACTCCCCGGGAAATTGAAAAGTTGTTGCTGCACCAGGCTGGCGAACTCGCCGCCAAACGCTTGAAAAGAGGTGTCAAATTAAATTACCCCGAAGCCGTCGCCTATATTTCAAGTGAAATCATGGAACAAGCCCGTGATGGGAAAAAGACAGTAGCTGAACTGATGGAATGGGGAACAAAATTATTGAAACGCGATCAGGTTATGGAAGGTATTCCCGAAATGATTCACGACGTTCAGATAGAAGCATTGTTTCCCGATGGAAACAAACTTGTAACTGTTCACAATCCTATTCGATAAACAACATTTTTCACCGATAACTTATCAGTATGATACCAGGGGAAATTATTCTTAGAAAAGAAGATATTATTTGCAATATGGGGAAAAAAACCGCCCGTATTGAAGTTAAAAATACCGGCGACCGCCCTATTCAGGTGGGTTCTCACTTCCATTTCTTTGAAGTGAATAAAATGCTTGATTTTGACAGAAACCAAGCGCTGGGTATGCGTCTTAACATTCCCTCCAGTACAGCGGTACGATTTGAACCAGGTGAAAAAAAGACAGTTATTCTTGTTGAATTTGGTGGTAAGAAAATAATTAACGGCTTCAATAACCTGCTGGATGGTAAAGCAAGTGAAAAAAGAGCCGCCGCCATTTCTAAAGCAAAGAAAAACGGATTCAAAGGTGCTAAATAAACCCACCCTTTATTTTTAATTCAACAAAACATTTTATGGCAGGAAATAAAAAGGGAAAAGGTGCTGACAAACAGACCAACCAACAAAATGAATCAGGTAATAGCTGGAACAGGCGCGACTGGATCCGTGTAGTAGGTCTTACCAGTGCAGGATTATCTCTGATGGGCATCAATGCCGGGTTTGCACAAAACAGCAATGATGTTCGTTTTGAAAATGGAAACCTGTATGTTAAACGGGATAAATATGCGTCAATTTTCGGTCCCACAACCGGCGATAAAATAAGATTGGCCGACACTGAACTATTTGTCGAAATCGAAAAGGATTTTCAGGTATACGGTGAGGAGAACAAATTCGGTGGCGGTAAAACAGTTCGTGATGGAATGGGACAATCTACTACAGCCCTTGAAAAGGATGCACTTGACATGTGTATTTTGGGTGCTACCATCATTGACCACTGGGGAATTGTAAAAGCAGATATCGGTATTAAAGATGGTAAAATTGTAGGCATTGGTAAAGCAGGTAACCCAGATACTCAGGATGGTGTTACAGAGGGTATGATCATTGGTCCATCTACTGAAGTACATGGAGGATGGGGCTATATTGTAACTGCTGGTGGGGTCGATACCCATATTCACTTTATTTGTCCTGAAATTATTGACACTGCCCTATACAGTGGATTAACAACGCTGATCGGAGGAGGTACCGGTCCGAATGATGGTACCAACGCAACTACAGTTACTCCAGGCAAATATTTCATTCACCGTATGCTCCAGGCATCTGAGGGTCTTCCCGTGAATCTTGGCTATTATGGAAAAGGTAATGTGTCCAATGAAGAAGCTCAGGTTGAAATGATTAAAGCCGGAGCACTGGGAATGAAAATTCACGAAGATTGGGGGTCAACTCCTTCAACAATCGATATGGCACTCAAGGTCGCTGATAAATACGATGTGCAAATAACAATCCATACAGATACCCTGAATGAAGCCGGTTACCTGGAAGATACAGTGAAAGCCATCAATGGCCGTACCATTCACAGCTTCCATACAGAAGGTGCCGGTGGAGGTCACGCACCCGATATTATAAAAATTGCTCAATATCCAAACGTACTTCCTTCTTCAACAAACCCTACACGCCCGTACACCATTAATACAGTTGCTGAACACGTTGATATGTTGATGGTTTGCCACCACCTAAGTCCGAAAATCAAGGAAGACGTGGCATTTGCAGATTCGCGAATTCGTCCTTCTACCATTGCAGCTGAGGATATTCTGCAGGACCTGGGAGTGATCAGCATGATGAGCTCCGATTCCCAGGCCATGGGAAGGGTCGGAGAAGTGGTTACCAGAACCTGGCAAACCGCCCATAAAATGAAAGTGCAAAGAGGTCCGTTGAAAGAAGATGCCGCCGGAAATGATAACTATCGGGTGAAAAGATATATTGCCAAGTATACAATCAATCCTGCAAAATCGCATGGAATTGATTCTTATGTTGGCTCTGTTGAGGTAGGAAAATATGCAGACCTTGTATTATGGAAACCTGAATTTTTTGGGGTGAAACCAGAAATCATCTACAAAGCTGGTGTTATTATCGCATCCAAAATGGGTGATCCAAACGCATCTATTCCAACTCCCCAACCAATTTTCTACCGTAAAATGTTCGGCGCCTATGGAGCTGCGCTTTCGGAAATCTGTTTCAATTTCGTAAGCAAAGTGTCTATTGAATCCGGTAGTCTGGATAAAATTGGACTAAAAAGAAAAGCACTTCCTGTAAAAGGTTGCAGAACCGTGCAGAAAAAAGATATGGTTCATAACAACGCAACCCCAAAACTGGATGTCGACCCCGAAACATATGAAGTGAAAGTGGATGGAAAAGTCATTACCTGTGAGCCAATGAAGGAATTACCAATGGCTCAGCGTTATTTACTTTTTTAAAAACTTTACACAAATCAGCCATACTTAAAAGCGTTGACAGGTTTTTGCCTGGCAATGCTTTTAGTTTGTAGTACTATGATTCGAATTGATACGGAAATTTCATACGTTGAAAATCTTGACAATAAGCACCAGGATTTACTCGAGCTGGAATGGTATGAAGCTGAAAAATCAGTAATCAGAAGATTTACCAGAGATGGCAGAGAAGTCGGATACCGGAAATCTCCAGGCAGAGCTCTTCAGGATGGGATACTGCTTTGGATAGGACCGGATTTTTACATTGAAGCGTTCATCCGACCCTGCACCTGTATCCTGATCCGACCAGCTGACTTTAGGGAAATGGGCATCCTATGCAGTGAAATTGGGAACCTTCATATCCCTGTTTATTTTGAAAAACCCAATGGCATCCTGGTTGCATATGAAGCACCCCTTCACCAGCGCCTGCTAAAATTCGGATACCCGGTTGAAATCACAGAAAAAAAACTGCAGCGGTCAAACCTGCTAAGTTTTTCTACTAAATAAGTCAAATGCAGAAATTCATTCAATTACTACAGGTTAATGATTCCATGTTTCCTATCGGCGGATTCACACAATCCTACGGGCTCGAAACCTATGTAGTTCGCAACATCGTTAAAGACGATGCCAGCGCACTGGAATATGCTGCATCCATGATTCAAAACAGTACCTTCTATAACGATGCCGCATTCCTGAATAAAACCTGGCACCTCGCCGGTAACAAAAACTATTGGTCCCAGCTCGTAAAACTGGATAACCTCGTTACTGCACTAAAGGCACCCATGGAAATCCGTACGGCGAGCCAGAAACTAGGAATTCGTTTTCTAAAACTGGTCAATGAAATGTATTCCTACTCAAGACCTTCGAAATACCAGGAAAGTATTCAAAATCAAACCGTATTCGGTCACTATGCAATAGCATACGGATTATTTTGCCGCCAGGCAGGAATCGAACGTACAGATACTCTCGCTGCATTTTATTACAATACCCTTAATGCGATTGTTACCAATTGTGCCAAAGCGGTACCCATCAGCCAGGTATCCGGGCAAAAAATTATCAGTAAACTAAGCCCCCTGATTGAGGAACTGGTTTCCAAACAGGATGAACTGCCGGAAGAACATATCGGCTTGTGTTGTATCGGTCAGGAAATTAGTTGCATGCAACATGAAAAATTATATACCAGAATTTATATTTCATAACTAAACAGCAGTAAACAATGGGCAATTATGTAAAAATTGGCGTGGCTGGTCCGGTTGGATCCGGGAAAACAGCCCTTATTGAAGCTCTTACCAGGGAAATGTCTGATCAGTACAGTATCTGTGTAGTTACGAATGATATTTATACCAGGGAAGACGCGGAATTCATGATCAAAAATTCAAAACTGCCCGAAAACCGTATTCGTGGTGTGGAAACAGGTGGATGCCCGCATACTGCTATCCGTGAAGACGCCTCCATGAACCTGGAAGCAGTAGAAGATCTCGTAAAAATGCATCCGGATACTGAACTCGTTTTTATTGAAAGCGGCGGTGATAACCTTGCTGCCACCTTCAGCCCCGATCTGGCCGACCTGACCATTTTTGTTATTGATGTTGCAGAAGGAGAAAAAATCCCAAGAAAAGGAGGCCCTGGTATTACCCGCTCAGATCTGCTCCTAATCAACAAAATTGACCTTGCACCACATGTCGGCGCCAGCCTGGAAGTGATGGAACGCGATGCGAAAAAAATGAGAGGTGAAAGACCTTTTCTGAAAACCAATTTAAAATCAAAGCAGGGACTTCCGGATGTTATATCCTGGATAAAAAAGTATGCACTGCTTGAACAATAAGTATGATAAATAAAGATAATTCTATAACGAGTAAGATTGTGATCAGCTGTTCCCGGGAAGGCAAAAAAACGCTTCTCAAAGACAGTCTGTTTGACATTCCATACAAAGTGGTTCATTACGGATCAAAGTTGTTACAGGATCATCTGGAGGTTATGTTAATGTGCTATTCACCTGGAACAATGGATGGTGATGTGGTAGATATTGAAGTGAACTGCACCAAGCATTCAGAAATGAAATTGTTTACGCAGTCTTATAACAAATTGCACCCAATGAAAACAGGTGCCATTCAACGACAAAAAATAACTGTTGGAAAAGAAGCCCAATTTCAATTTCTTCCTCATCCGGTTATACCTTTCGAAAAATCAATTTTCAATGCTATAAATGAAATTCACCTCGATGAAAGCGCTCATCTTATATGGAGTGATATTCTGAGTGCAGGAAGAGTTCACTCCGGTGAAAAATTCAAATTTACACATTATCATACCCAGACAAAGATTTTTCGGTCCGGTTCACTCCTGTTTTATGACAATCAGTTACTGGCTCCCTCAAAGCAGAAACTAAATAACCTACTTTTTTTCGAAGGATTTACGCATCAGGGAACCATTCTTATAGCTTCTCCGTTGGCCAATGCATTCAAAAAAGAGCTTGATAAAATTCTGCTGGAACAGGCTACCGATATGAGTTATGGATATACCATCTGTGCAGAGCATGCTATTATCATCCGTATCCTTGGTAATAGTGGTGAGGATATCTACGAATGGATTTCAAATATCGGGCAAATGTGCTGGGAATATATCGAGTTCCACAAGCCCAGATATATCGCCCCAAAGACAGAAACACCAATAAAGAAAACAACTAAAGCACCGAAAAGAAAAACGGCCTGAGAAATGCATGAACTGAAGATCATAAACAATCTGCTGGCTCTGATCCAGGACAAGTACGGATCAGACCTCGCTCGTATTGTAAAAATCCAGGTGGAAGCAGGTCTCATGTCAAACGCTCAACCTATCCTGATTCAAAATGCTTTCGAAGCACTCATCCAGGAAAGAAAAGAACTGGCTCATATTGATCTGGAAGTTATTCAATTGCCAATTATCGCTTATTGTAACAATTGTTTGAAGAATTTCCAGGTACAGCAGTTCAGATTTATCTGTTCCTGCGGTGAACCATCCAGAAAAATGATACAAGGAGATGAACTCCGCGTAAGTAAAGTGGAATTTATAAGTAACGAAAAACAAGTAGTATGATTGACTCAAAACCAAAAAGCAACAGAATGCCCGCAGGGTCTGTTCAATGCGACAATACAACCCTGAACCTCCTGAAAGCAAATGACTTTGTTGCCAAAACAATACGCGACAAAGTGAAAGATGTACTGGTAATAAATATTTGCTCTTCTCCCGGAAGTGGAAAAACAACCCTGCTACAGGAAACCGGTAAACGATTGAATGATAAATTCAAGATAGCGGTACTGGTTGGAGATCCTGAAACAGAGCGTGATGCTATCCGCTTAAGAGATGTTGGCATTAATGCTATTCAGATCGTTACCGGTGGCATGTGCCATATTGAAGCACAAATGATTTACCAGGCACTGGATCACCTGAATCTTAATGAGCTGGACATACTCATCATTGAAAATGTGGGAAATCTCGTTTGTCCGGCAGCATTCGATCTCGGCGAAGATTTCAGAGTTACCCTACTGGCAGCAACAGAAGGTGACGACAAGCCTAAAAAATACCCTAGAATGTTTCATACCAGCGAACTCATGCTGGTTTCAAAATCTGATCTGCTTCCATATGTTCCTTTCTCTGTAGAGGCCGCCATAAAAGATGCAAGAGAAGTAAATCCTGATATAGAAGCTATTAGTATTAGCTCCCTGAAAAATGAAGGACTGGATGAATGGTGTAACTGGCTGGAAAAAAAATTAGCAGAAAAAAAAGCAGTTCAGGTGGCTTAAATTTCAATGACCTATAATACCATAACATGAAAAGGTTTTGCACATTGCTAGTTTGTGTGATTAATAGCCAGTGGCTGCTGGCGCAGTCAAAAGAAGACAGTCTTACCAAAGCTGACTTCCTGAAAAATGTAGATCTGAATCTGTTGCTAAGAAGTTCTCTCGAAATTCCAGAAGGACAAAATAACAGCGCCGCAGTTCGCCTCAATGAAGCGCGTTTTGAAGTATCCGGCAAAATTGTCGATAACCTGGATTTCCGGGTTCGATACCGACTGAACCGTTCGTTAACGCAAAGGGGATTTGATAACGCACCGGCAGCGCTGGATATCGCCTCTGTCAATTATTCCTTTGGTAAAAGCAAGAATTGGTCTCTGAATGTTGGTAAACAGGCGGCTATGGTGGGTAGTTGGGAATTCGAAACCAATCCCACCTTCGAATACCAGTATTCAGAATACATAAATTTCCAAACCAATATATTCCTGATGGCAGCAAGACTGGGATATCAGGCCACTCCCAAACATTTCTTCTCCATCCAACTGCATAACACGTTTAATGATGGCTTCAATGCACTTCATTCTAATAATGGATATAATAACGGGCAGTTGGAAAATGCAAAACTCCCACTTGGCGTGTATGTTAGTTGGATTGGTAAATTATTCAACGATCAGGTTCAGACATTCTGGTCTTATAATATTTCACAGGTAGCAAAAAATGAAGTGAACCACTCTTTCGCAATTGGACAAAAAGTGGATCTCCCAAAATTCCATGCATACCTCGATTTACAAAGCTCCAATATGGCAGTTGATTTTGCTAATGTTGCCAGTCCATCCATCAATAATTACAGACGTTCCATTAATCCATCCTTCTTTCCACAATTTTCCAGAAATGTGAATTATAAAAGCGCAGTGGCAAAGTTGAATTATGAAATATTTCCTAAATGGTATCTTACCGGGAAGATCATTCTGGAAGCAGCCAGTCAGTATGGAGATGGAAAATTCGCTGGAAATAATTTCAGAAAAAACACCGGCCTATTGGGTGGTATTGAATACAAACCTTTCAATAGCCAAAAAATGAAACTGTTCGGCTATTACTATAACAACAAAGTCACTTATAATGATATTATAGGGTCTGCCAATTCCACCAGCCGGAATAATTTAGTTGCACTCGGAGTATTATATTTTGTAAATGCCTTATAATCGTAGCGGACTAAATTAATGTCCATTTCCTAATACATCACTACAAACTCTTGAATTGATCTAATAATGCTTAAACATTTTATTTCAATTCAAGAGTTCATTTTCCAGATCAGATCTAACAGCTTCTTGCAAAACAATGGACTTTATGATTTTCTGCTTAAACGGAACGCTTTCCCATATTGTAACCAATTCTTCGGAAAGAAAACCTTTTATTACCCACAATACCTACGAATATTATTAATAGGGCTGACTCTATCTCTTCTCCAGCCAAACTACCTTTTGTTCGGATTGATGCTCTTTTCCTACAAGGTTGCTGTACAACTCTTGTCGCCTTGCTTTCAGATAGCGATGCCCTCCTGCCAGGGTTAGTTTCTCGGGAGTTAGGGTTGCGATTACATAACTGTCTTCAAAGCTTCTGCACTCCGCAATAATATCTCCATATGGATCCAGGATCATGGAGCAACCATTCTTTAACTGATCGTCATCCATACCAATCGGATTGGAGAAGATGGCGTAAATAGCATTGTCATACGCCCTGGCCGGCAGCCATTTCATTAACCAGGCCCTTCCTTTCATACCATCAAATTCCAGTCGCAGTGAGGTTGGATCTGCTTCCCTGTTTGTCCATAAGGCAGGATCAACAAATCCGGCACCTGGACGTGTAGAGGGCGTACACATAGTAACATGCGGCATGAAAATAATATCTGCTCCCAGCAGTTTGGTAGCTCTTACATTCTCGATGATATTGTTGTCATAACAAATCAGAATGCCACACTTCCAGCCCAACAGTTCAAATACACAATATTCATTTCCTGGCAGAATATGCGGATTGATAAATGGATGCAGCTTTCTGAATTTAGCGATCAGGCCATTTCGATCTACACATACATAGGCTTTGTAAATGTTATCCTCCCGATCCTTTTCAAACAATCCAGCCAGCACTACAATATTGTGACGGGCGCTGATTTGCCTCAGTTGCGAAATGCTCTCGCCTTCGGGAATCAGTTCTGCCTGTGCCAGCAATTCTTCCCGGGATAATTTACGCGCAAAACTGTATCCCGTAACCGAACACTCATGGAAAGCAATTACCTGTGCTCCATCCGCTGCAGCCTTAGCTGCCAGCGAATCCATTACCGATAAATTATACACCTTATCACCCGACCGGTTTTCAAATTGAGCAGTTGCTACTTTCAGGTTTTGCATATATTTTCTTTTTGTCCCTATTGCAGTTGCTAAATCTAATGAATATCTTGGCTCCGATGAAAAATTCAATACAAGTCTGTATTTCCATTTTTATACTTGCAGCAATCAGTTCTTGTGGTACTCCTGATTATGCAAAATTGATTATTGGGAAATGGGAGTTTTATCAGTTTTATTTCAATGAGGATCGATCAGCAGAAGAAATTGAAAATATTAAAAAGTATAACAAGTCAAATAAGGGATTGACCATCCGATTTTCACCCAATGGTCAATATGAATCTGATCAACCCGGAGGCGTTAAAGAAAACAATTCAATAACCGATTACAAGGTTATTGATGATATGCTTTTAATTGAAGGTGATACCATCCAGATTCTGGAAGTAAGTGAACGTTTTCTTCGCTTGCACAAAGACGAAAACAGTCCGGATGTCATGTTCAAACGTATTAATTTCGCTGGAACCGAACCAGGGAGACAATGATAGTCTATGAAAATAGAATCTCTATATCATTGTAATACTTTAATCCTGTTACGTTTGCTGATTCTAACGCTTTTCTTAAATTCTCTGATACAAACATTCCTCCTAATCTTGTCAAAAAGAGATCTAATGTTTTATCAAATTTATTTGCCAAGGATAATGTTTTTACATTTGTGATTCCATTATAAACGTTCAAATCAGCTTCATTTTTAAATCTTAATTCAATTTTTGGATTCTTACCAAATCCTCCTGTAGTGAATACCGTATTTTCAAAGTCGATTATATCCCAATCTTGCAGAACCAAGAATAACATCCGATAAGATTCATCTACATTCTCAGTTGGCGAATCATAGACAACTGCTTCAAGTGCTTTGTGTTCCTGAATATTAAAACCTCCAAATAGCTCCATAATTTTATCCTTCACCAAGAAGTGGCAATGTTTTAAATTGGGAGTAAAGCTCATAATACTTGTTTTCTTCGCTGACTTCAATTTTTTAAAATAAAATTTAAAATCAATCTCAGGATTGAACTGATTTGCAGAAAACACATTATGAATAAAAAGGGATTCTAAAGCAGTATATGTTTGACTATCATATGCCTTTTTGTCTAATTCGACCTGATATATACCATTTTTTACTCCAATAATCGATGGCTCCCAGGCTGTTCTAATATTATAATACATATCGAGGCATTGCCACTTTTAAAAAGTGAATAAGTGTTTAATTCGGTTACACATAAAATTCAAAACCTTAAATCAATCTTACTTAATTGAACCTTCAAATCGAATTCAGCTCTGGTTAAAGGTCCGATTACATGAGAACGAATGATACTATCACAATTTATTATTGAACAGTCGGTTTTTTTAAAGTTCAGCCCTTGTTTATTTATTATCCAATAATTCAATTGATCATTTTCAATTAAAATGGTTCTTGCAATAATATATTCAGGATTGCTTTTTGCATCTATCACAAATTCAGCATATTTTCCATTAACCATATGCCTATCATAAGTTGGAAGAATATAAATCCCTCCTTCACACCTTCCCAATGACTTTTTCGTACAATATGTAATAACTCTATCCTTTTGTGAATCACCTTCCCAAATCACAAAATCATCCCCTAATGCATTTGATCCCATCAAACCATCGCAACTTACCAATAATAGCAACCAATGCAAGCTTATAACCAGCCGATATCTTTGCATATAACCATGTTAGTATTTTTGGGGAATGTTAGCTTTCTATCCCAAATAAGCTAAATAAATTTTCACACGGTCTTGACATAACCAGGTCTTTAGGAGAACGGTTCGCATTGTTCTTATGCTCTTTTTGTGCTCCGCTATTAATGAAGATCTCTACAATTTCAATTCGCTCACCCCTTCCATAGTCATTGAATACGGCAGTCCATAATGGTTGATTACCATAATTGTCTTGAATATCAAGTCGCCCGCCTTGCTGTAAAATTAATCTCGCAATTTCAGGCTTATTATAGAATGCACAATAGTGTAATGCAGTCTGCCCTTTAGGATCTTTTAAATTCAAATCTATTCCAGCCTCAATGAGTATTTCCGCAATCTCATCAAAACCCTTTGATAAAGCAATATGCAAACCACTATAACCGAATTGGTCAACGAATGTAGGAGGCGTAATCGATAACGCTTGCTTTAATCCCGCAATGTCATTTGTATCAATAAAATCAAATACCATATATTATTGCTTTGGCCATTAAGATAGTATTATCCCGATTCTTTACAAACTCAGAGGGATTATTCATTTTGGTTACATCTTCCACTTTAATTTAAAGAGTCAAATTTTTAAATTTTCATCAGAATTTATGTAAATTCACTAAGCAAATAAATACTAGTATTTTTTTACAACTGTACAGTTCTTTTAGGTCAGACAAATTTTACCATTCGGCAGCTTTTAAACGTCCGTTCGGCACTGTTTGACCGTTCAAGTACCGTTTCGCAACCGTTCAAGTACCGTTCTACAACCGTTAGTGAACCGTCAATGAACCGTCAATGAACCGTTCAACAATCGTTCCCAAGCACTCAAAAAAACAATCAATCCCCCATTTCCTGCAAGCGAAAATCGTCCGGATATTATGTTTAAACGCATCAATTTCACCGGAACAGAACCAGGCAGACAGTAATATTATTGCCTCTACTTTTGTTTACCTTTTCCTGCCGGCGGTTATATAGTAGTATAACCTGATATACCATGCCATTTATTCTTCGCTCAATACCGGCAGCTGTGCTTATATTAGCCGCTTGCGCCTGCAACAACGATATCAATCCGGATACCGATCAAATTGCAACCTCCGTGGAAAATTCCGGCAACCAAAAAAGCTCTCCCCAGTTTACTGAAGGAAAGGATTACTACCTGTTCAACCGTGTCAAAATCATGGACCTCCAGGCATTCTCCCAACCGGCAGAAGCCTATAGTATTCTTTTGCCGAAGGACTGGCAATCAGAAGGTGGGGTAATCTGGACGGCACCCGGACAAACCTGCGCCGGTACCACCATGAGTTTTTCTGCACAATCGCCTACTGGTGAATTCAGCTTTAAAATCCTGCCTGCCTATACCTGGACATACAGTACGAATCAGCAATTGAATCAACTACAACAAACATCCCAATACTGCGGCAAAGGGGAGCCCATCGATGCCCGGCAATATATAGATCAGGTATGGCTTCCGGAGCTCGGCAACGCAACCCTGATTGAAGCCAAAAATAACCCTGAAGTAGTTACAGCCCACAGCGAAATGGATGATCAGGCAAGAGCTGAAATGATGCGATACGGTGCAGCACAGGTTAATTACCGGCATACAGCATTGACAGCCAAAGCAACCCTTACGAATAATCAGGCAGCCATTCTGATTTGCGGAGTAACGAATGCAGAAGTGTATGTACCTAATGTATACAATGGTTCAATGGCGATCAATTATACCAGTTCTGTTAGCCGGATGTATTTGACCTACCCTGCAGATAAAACGGAAGAAGCTGAACAGATTGCCAGTATGATAATAGGCAGTATCCGAACTAATCCCGACTGGAAAGAGGCTACTAACAATTATTGGCGATCCGTGCGCGAACAAAAGCAAATTGAACACCTGGGGAAAATCCGATTAATGGATGAACGTACCCGTCAAATTGGTGAACAAACTATTGCAGCAGGCAATCGCCGTTTAGCCGAAATGGATAATCAGATGAGAAGCTGGGAAGCAAAACAAAGCTCCCAGGACCGGATGCATACCAATTTCATTAAAACCATCCGCGAAGTGGAACACTACCGTGATGAAAATGGTACCGTCGAACTAAGCTCCGGATATAACCATGCCTGGAGCCGCAGCGATGGTTCCTCTTTTCTGCTTTCCAACAGTCCGAATTTCGACCCATCCTCCGTCTTCCAGGATCAACGCTGGAAAGAAATGCGGAAGATTGAGTAATGGAACTATTCTACCATCAACCTCCCATTTCCTGCAATCGCTTTTCAACAAACCGACGATCAGCATCTGTACGCACTAACTGATACGCTTTTCTGAAACATTCCCGCGAATGCTCCTTATCCACGCTACTGTGCAGCTCACCAACCAGCATATAGTAATACGGATTATCGGTTAACGCCAGTCGGTCAGCGAGATTAATCGCTTCTTTCGCGCCCCTTAATTTATACACGGCAAATATTCTGTTCAATGCTACAACAGGCGATGGTTTCCATTCAACCAACTGATCATACAACCCAACTATTGCTTCCCATTTTTCTTTAGTATCCACCGGCCTTGTATACCAATAGGCGATCGCCGCTTCCAGATGATAAAAACTCAACTCCTCACCCACACTTGCTTTGTGCAACCACTCCACTCCCCTTGCAATCAACTCCTGATTCCACAACGAGGCATCCTGTTGATCATAGAGCAACCATTCACCCGCCTTATTCTTGCGCGCAGCAAACCGGGATGCCTGAAAACAAAACAAGGCAAGTAATGCCCGCAGCTTTGGACTATTGGTTGGCGGCTGCTCTGTTAACAGGTACGCCAGTCGCATTGCTTCAAAACACAAATCCTCCCGTATCAGTTCCTCCTTCGTTTCCGAATAATAACCCTCCGTAAACAGGAGATAAATAGTTAATAATACCATGTCAAGTCGCTCCTCTAATGCAGCGCCAATTGGCATTTCCAGCACGATCCCTTGCTCCTTCAGCGTCTCCCTTCCCCGATACGATCTTTTCTGAATAGTCTCCTTACTGATAAATAAGGCAGATGCGATTTCATCCAGTCCAAATCCCCCCAGTATGCGAAGCGCCATCGTCACCTGCGTTTCCTTTGACAAAGCAGGATGACAGATCGCAAACAACATGCGCAACTGATCCCCTTCCGCTTCCGGATAAGGGATGTCCTCCAACTCCGCTGCCGGCAACTGTGCTTCTACTTTCCTTCGCGTTGCTTTTTGCTCCAGGCGGTTCATCGCTTTGTTCTTAGCCACCCGGTATAACCAGGCAGCCGGATTGGGAGGTATCCCTTTATACGGCCAGCTTTCCAACGCCGACAGGAATGTTTCACTGGCAATATCCTCCGCCTCACCCAGGTATTCCAATCCATAAAGGCGACAAATTTGCGTAGTTATTTTCCTGAATTCCGTCCGGAATAAATGCGGCACCAATTGGGCGGTATCCTGCTTAATGGATGCCATCCCCACTTGCAATTTTGCGCACTTCCACACTGTTGCCAATTCCCTGCAAAACCGGACTTCCCTTTGCAAATTCAACTGCTTCTTCCACGGAATCCGCTTTTACAATGATGTACCCCCCGAGGGTTTCCTTGATATCCCCAAACGGACCATTGGTTACCATCAATCCCTTGTCAGTTGCCTTCACCACTTTTGCTTCCTCAAAGGGCAGACCCGTTCCACTTACAAATTTGTTTTTAGCGGCAATTGTGCCAATCCAGTCCATGGTTTGCTTCATCCATTCCTGCATTTGCTCAGGGGATGCTACTGCTTGTCCATCTTCATGACGGAAGATCAATACATACTCTTGCATACTGATTTGTTTTATAGATAACAGGTGAAGTACCCAAAACCGGACAGCTATTTCTTTCTTATTACTTAAATTATCTTAAAGGAGTACAAAATATGCTACTACCTTAATGAATTATCTTTTATATAATTGTAATCTGTCACTATTTTAGCACAAATACGGAAAAAATTGTTATGAATGATTTAACCAACAATAGTATTCATCGGAAAAACATTCTCAACAATAGATTAGCACTCACTGAATTATACAATGAGATAGCTGTCCCAGGAATCATGTTTCAAGGGAAATATAGATTTACAAAGAAACAGTTGGTAGATTTTTTTCAAGTAGATGAACGTACAATTGAAAGAATTATAGAGAACAACTTCGATGAAATAGTTGAAAATGGATATGAAGTATTGCAGTACAACTCATTGAAAATGTTCAAGTTGCAAAAGGTTGGCGACACAAATGTCGCTGACATTCCTGGCCTTGGGATTGATAAATATGCCCCAAGTTTAGCAATATTTACATTTAAAAACTTCCTTAATATAGGAATGCTTCTAACTGAAAGCGAAAATGCAAGACTCCTTCGGGCATTAATACTGGATATTGTAATTGATGTCCTCAATAAAAAAACTGGTGGGAATACTAAATATATTAATCAAAGAGAGGAAGAATTTGTAACTAGCGCAATTAGGGAATACAATTACAGGCAGAGCTTTACAAACGCATTAGATTTATGTATTGAGGTAAATAAATTTAAATATGCGCAACTCACCGATAAAATTTACACTGCTATCTTTAAAGAAAATGCCAAAGAATATAGACAAATTCTGAATTTGAAGGCAAAAGAAAGTGTACGTGCTACTATGTATAGTGAAGTTCTTGACTTGGTAGCAGCATATGAAAATGGATTCGCAGATTTACTTTTTAAAGAGAAGGAAAAACTAGGAAGAAGACTTCGTTTGTCAGAAGCCAATGCTTTGTTTACTTCATTCTCTGAATCTAACAATTCCTTATTAACCCCGCTTATAGAAAAAGCTCGAGGCCTTATGGCCAGCAGGGATATGGCATTCCGTGATGCATTACATGAAAAATTAAAAAACTATATTACTCACCTAAATGCAGAAGAGTTTGATAAGTTTCTTGGTGAAAGAAGCAAGACTTTAGAGGAGCGCTTAAAAGAAAATATCGATGTATTCAAACGTTTAAAAGATCGTTAGTATGGCTCTAGTTTATTTTGATTTAGACCATGCTCGCAGAACTCATGCATTTATTATCACAAATTCAGGTGGCCTTCATGGAGAAAAGGATATAAATTTATTAGAAAGTATCATTGAACATATCAAAAATGACGATTATTATCCTGATCTTGAATGTAAGATTACTCATTTAGTTTTTTCAATAATCAAAATCCATGCATTCTCAGATGGAAATAAAAGAAGTGGTATTGCCTTAGGGGCGTATTTTCTGGAAATAAATGCTCTTGATTTCTTAGTTTCAAGATTTATCATTGAGATGGAAAATGTTGCTGTACATGTTGCAGACAATAAAATAAACAAAGAATTATTACAGCAAATAATAACCTCAATTATAAACGAACCAGAATATAGTGAGGAATTAAAAGTACTAATTCTGGATGCGATAGGAATTTCAGACAATAATGACGACTTAGGAGAAGGCCCATTTTAAATCAATCATCTCCAATAGTTATTGATTCCTTAAATCGTATAAATCCTAACGCATTGAGCTCATTGTCCAGCGCATGCCGGATATCCACTTTCTCGCGCTGTGTAAGATGAAAATTCAAAGCTGCCTTGGTTTCTTCTTTCTCCGGCAGATAATGAAAACTGATCCGGTTGAATTGTCCGGGTAACAAATCACTCACCATGCCCAACTGATCCTGGTGATTGTACTGTTGCATTTTATACCAGTTCAATTGCAGCAACAACAAGGGCTTGGTTACTATTTCAGATACCGCTTTTGATTCAAAGGGATGCTCCCATCCTCCACCCTGGCGATCTTTGATCTGAAGGAGTGTTACGCCGCTGGTATTTTCTTTGATCCAGTTCCGGAATACATGAATAAAACGAACCGCTGTTTCAATTCCATAATTATCTCGTAACCCCGCATCCATCACATCAATCACCGGATCTGTCGGCAACCATACATTCGGTAACACATAAGGGAAGGTTGCATTCATACGAAGTGCCGTGAGTAACCGAAGATTCATCGGATCCTGCCTCGATAACAAGGCTGCAAAATCAACTGCATCCGGATCTGTAGGATGTTGTAAACGCGGATCACCTGATGGCTTCATCAAAAAGCTGAGCGGATGGGTACTGATCAGCATTTTCCTGCCATCACGCGTAATCACCGAATTAAAGATCATGGTAGGAATCAATGCTTCCTGTTCTTCTTTAGCCAGCGCACTGAATTCTTTATCCAGTAAATACCGGGTGTTTTTATTCAGTTGCTGTTCAAAAGAATAAGCCCGGTCTTTTACATATTCATATTCTCCCACCTGAAACTTCTGCGCAGGTGCGGCCAGGTCGCGCGCCACAAAGGAAGAAAAGGTCGGATTCAGCAAATCTTTCGAGATATCATCCACATACAGAGGATCCTGTAATCGTACCAGTTTGCCCAGGTCCCGCTCCCTGGATAATGCCCTGAAATAAGCTGCTCCCAGCATACCACCCGAAGCACCTGTGATCATAAAGGTCTTGCGCATCAACTGGCCTCCGCAGATACTGTCCAGTTTTTGCATAACACCCATGGTAAATGTGGCACTTCTGGTTCCTCCTCCACTTACATTGATGATGTAGAGATGTGGCTTCTCCTCTGTTTGCCTTCTTTTCCAGTTCTCCAGCACCTGCACCATTCGTAAGGAATCTGTACGCACCCGTTCAGCTGAACTCAATGCTGCAAGATTGTCGGGTGTATAAGCTGCTTTCTGTATCTCTTTTGAATAATTCAATCCATACGCTTTATTGGTTGGATCGATCACCCCATAGCGGTACAACAGATTCAATACGATGATTAACACCACCGCAAAGGGAACACTCCAGCTTTGTAAAAAATAGGAAAACGCCCCCGCCACTGAAACCAGGATGGCAAAAAAGATGGTAATGCTTGCTGCTGCCGGCAGCTTGAACATTTCGTAATCGAGCAGAAATCCCACCAGCATCAAAAACACAAAAGCTATAAAGATGGATAAGACCGCAGCAAAATGATGGCGACTGAAAATACTTTCCAGGAATTCTTTGCTGTAGTGCGTTACATCGCGCACCGCTTTCACATTGAGCCGGCCACTCAGGTAAGAGGTTACCTTGATTAACCTGCTGCCTCCACTGTTTAATACAATATGCGGTTTCACTCCCCGATGCAGGGCCATAGGCGCAGGATCCAGGCTGATCATGTTCCTTGCAATCGTGATATCCGCACCGAAAAAATAAGCCAGTGAAAGAAAAATGATCAGTACCAGTCCTATTAAAAACCCTCCTACCAGGGTCATCACTTCACTTATCGACAATAATTCCTTGTGCAGATCAAAGTCAACCGCGTTCACAAAATAAAATACCAGGAACAGCAATGGAATTACTGCATTGTTGATGCAATACTTCAGAAACGGTCTGGTGGTAGTTGCCAAAAACCGGAAATGCCGGCAGAAAAGGATGAACGTAGTAATATTCCAGCTCATGATGAAGATGCCGACCGACATGCCTACAATCCCGGCTGAAATGGCATTTACACTGCCCAGGTATTCGGGAGATAAATACAGGGAATCTACCCCAAAGCTGGCCATGAAGTTGCCACTTACCGCCCCAAACAGTGCCAGCCAGAAGATCAGCAGGATCTGGAATTTCTTGAAATGCAGTAACACCAGTTGTACGGCAAAAGAATAGAATATGGCTTTCAGGCGTTGCTTCATCGCGTTCCAAGATACACTCTTAGAACGTTTAGACAAGTCTCAAATTATGCGCGCTGCCTGCGCTCACCGAAAAGATACAACATGCCCACCAGCGATAAAACCAGGAACATGGCTACCAACTGGTGCAGCTGGGCCATCCATTCAAAATTGCCCCACTGGTTGGGTACAATGGATTTGCTGGTTAATACGGATAGAATTCCCAGCAATACCTGCACCACCACCAGCATCAGGGGCCAGCGTATATAAGCACGCGCAGCTGGTGAGATGGTTTCCAGGCTTGCTTTTCGGTACCAGAGAATCACCAGGATGGTGATCAGGTAAGCCAGGTTTCTGTGTACAAAATGAACCGTAATGGTATTATCAATCAGGTTGATCAGCCAGGGACTGTGACTTCCCATTCCCTCTGGTACCCAGGCCCCATTGATGGTTGGCCAGGTAGATGCTACTGCCGCAGCTTTATGTCCGGCCATCAAAGCTCCATACACCAATTGCAGGGTCAATAAGGCCAATAGGATCCAGGCGAACTTTTTTACTTCCGGTGCGTATCGCCGCTCCTGGTTGGGAACCAGTAATTGTAAGGCAAACCAGAAAGTATAGGAGAGCAATCCAATTGCCAGCACAAAATGCATAGCCAGCCGGGTAGGCTTCACATAAACCGCATCACCGGTTAAGCCACTTGCCACCATGATCCAGCCTACTGCTCCCTGCAGTGCTCCCAGCACAAAGAGAATCAGCAGGGGATTCACCATTTCGCGTTTCAGGTAACGCTTCGAAATCAGGTACACAAATCCCACTACGAATACCACCCCGATCAGCCTGGCCCAAAACCGGTGAAACCATTCCCAGAAGAAAATAAACTTGAAATCATCCAGGTTGAAATCGGTATTCAGCAGGCGGTATTGAGGGGTTTGCTGGTACTCCCTGAATTTATCCAGCCATCCGGCTTCATTGAGGGGCGGCAGGGTGCCAGTCACCACTTCCCATTCTGTTATGGAGAGTCCGGACCCGGTTAGACGGGTAATTCCTCCCAACAAAATCTGTACGATGATCATTCCTACCCCAATGAGCAGCCAGATGGCTACGGCTCGCTGTCCTCTTTGCTGACGAATGGTTTCCATGGCCCGCAAAGTTATCCCATTGGGGTGGTTATGCCAACCACTGTTGAAACTCAGGACTTTTTAGTAGTAGGAATCGCCAACAGCGGTATATGAATGCCATCCGCTACCTTAGAAGTAATGCTGTAATTGAAAAGTTTATCAAATACGCTCCGCTCATGCACAAACATCAGCAGGGCTGCTTTTTTGCGATCAGCAGTGTAGTTCACCAGGTTCTTCCACATGGGCAGGTCATCTTTCTTGGGAACCAGGTGTGCGGTGATCTCGGGATAGGCCCTTACAGCAGCCTCCATTTCATCCTGGTCGGCTTCAGGTACTGAAGTAAGTGAAATAACTTCTGCCTTAACATTGAACCAGTTGGCCCATTCTGCCAGTTTCGGCAGGCAGGTTTTTGCTTCCTTCAGGGAGATGGCTGCCAGTAATTCCTCAATCTTCACGGGGTGCCAGTCGCGCGGTACAGCCAAAATAGGAAATAAGCTATGGTTGATCATAGTGCTGGTATTGCTACCCCAGAAACGCTCCACGGCATTGGAGGCACCATGGGTGCCCATTACAATTAGTTCGGCTTTGTTTTCCAGCATATGGTTGATGATCCCGCCATTGATCATCACACTTTCCCGAACCGAGGTAGTCACTGTAGGAGCCGCCTCACCACAGCAGGCTGTACTGCGTTCGGCAACAATCTCTGCCAGCTTTGCTTCAATCGCGCCTAAATCAACATGATGCGGATCTATATGCCATTCATTGGGATAATCATGTGCCGCTTTAAAATTCAGAATATGCAATACTTCGATTGTCAATCCCTTATCTTTTGCGATATATAAGGCCTGGTCCAATGCGCTGATGGCATTGGGGGAAAAATCAAAAGGAACTAAAATATTCGCCATGTGCTTCTTTTATTCAATGCGTTAAACTTCTTCTTCCATTAATAAATGCCATCGCTTTTGCGCAAATGCTGAGATATTCAGTTTTTTCGCAACCCGACGGTACCTGATGATCCCACTGATCAGTATTCCCACTGCTACCAGCCAGAATGCCAGCTCCAGCAACCAGCCGAGTTTCAGTTGAAAAAAACTATTCAGGGTAAGTCCGGCGATGGAAAAATACAAACTTGATCGGATATAGGCCAATAAAGTACGTTCATTGGCCAAGCGGGTCCTTTCTACCGCCAGTTCATCTGTTAAAGATAGCTTGGTGCGTGTAGGAGTAGGTTTGTCTGCAGTCATGCCGGCTCTTTCACCTAATTTACGCAAGAATTGCTTAGGCTGTTCCCTTCAGGATTTTATTCCAGTACATCCAGGGTAAGACATACTTTTTCAGCGCCCACATACTCCAGCGCGGTTTGGCCTGGTCAAAGGGGAAAGTCTCCATGGGTTTGTTATCGTAACCAAATTCGGCAAGAATCAATTTACCGTAACCCACTGTTAATGGACAACTACCATACCCGGTATATTGGCCATGCATGGGTAGGCCATCCACCATAGCTAACAGGTTCTTCACCAATACCGGAGCCTGCTTGCGAACTGCTGCACCAGTTTTAGCATTGGGGGTACTGGTTGCATCTCCCAATCCGAATATATTGGGGAAGCGATTGTGTTGCAACGTGAACTTATGTACATCCACCCAGCCGGCTTCATTGGCGAGCGGACTGTTTTTAATAAAATCCGGTGCACTTTGAGGGGGCACTACATGGATCATATCAAAATGTTTGGTGATATAACTTGCCACGCCTTCAGAATCGGTTACTTTAAAAGTCGCGGCTTTACCCGGACCATCAATCTCAACCAGGTCGTGTTTGAAATGCAGCTCAATACCATACTCATTCACTTTTTTCATGAGTTGATCCGCATATTTTTTGATGCCGAAAATCACACCGCCTGCAGTTACAAACTCCACTTTTGTTTTACCCTGCAATCCGTGTTTGCGCAAGTAATCGGCTGTGAGGTACATGATTTTTTGAGGTGCTCCGCCACATTTTACCGGGGTACCCGGACTAGTAAACAAAGCCGTATCGCCTTCTTTTATGCCTTTTAATAGTTCGAATGTATAAGGTGCGAGGTCAAAGGAGTAATTGGAAGTAACACCATTTCTGCCCAGTGTTTCGGGTAAGCCTTTCACCTGATGCCAGTTCAGTTGAATACCTGGTGCAACGATCAGGTAATCATACGAGTATTCATTACCGTTAGCACTGATTACTTTGTTGGATTCCGGTTCAAATTTGGCCGCAGCCTCTTTGATCCAGTTCACGCCGGATGGAATTACAGAAGCTTCGGATCGTACGGTATCATGTATATCGAAGGTGCCGGCACCTACTAAGGTCCAGGCTGGCTGGTAGTAATGTTTATCAGATGGCTCCATGATCGCGATCTGGAGTGATTTTCTTTTACGGAGTAGTTGAGCGGCTACCGAAATACCGGCATTCCCACCTCCTATTATCAGGATTTGATGATGTTGTTGCATAGTATTGCATTGAATACTAAAGGTAAACAGCGGGGCAGCGGGCAATTGTGACAGGGGTCACTTCCAAAACTGATTTTGGTTTGCCCAGATTTTAACCGCTTATCATCATATTTTCACTATTGGGGGATAATTTAATGGAATACATTAAATTACTGTCATTCCTACACTTAATTAACTGAACATGAAAGTCCTGCAATTCACCATTCCGGTTCCGGGCGAGAAGAACATCATTGTTCAACGAGACAGGCTCCCCTTTATGTACCAGCATTTACACCGGCACGATGAAGTTCAACTGACCTGGATCATTAAGGGTGAAGGAACCCTCGTAGTGGAAAACAATATGTATCCCTTCCGGGCGAATGAAATCTTTTGTATTGGTGCCAATCAGCCCCATGTTTTTAAAAACGAGCCAATTTATTATGGCGGAAACCTGGAAGTGGAAGCTTTGACCATCTTCTTTAATCCCTCCGGCAAGCTGCATTTCCTCTTTGATCTCACGGAGACCAAACTGATTCGTCAGTTCCTGCAGAAATATCGTTCCGGTTTTATGCTGCAAGAGGAAATGACAGATGAAATCAGCAGTCTGATGTTAAAAATGGAACAGCAATCCGGCATTGATCAAATCATCAGTTTCCTGGAATTGCTGCGAGCCTGTTGTGCATCCTCCCAATTGAAGGAATTAGGAAGTGTTTCTGAAATGGCCCAGTTCAGTGAAAATGAGGGACTGCGACTCGGCAGGATCTACAATTTTATCCTGAGCAATTATGCAGAGCAGATTACTCTTGACGATGTAGCAAAACAGGCACATATGACGCCACAGGCTTTCTGCCGGTTTTTCAAAAAAAGAACCCGCCATACCTTTGTTTCATTCCTCAATGAAGTGCGGATCAATGAGGCTTGTAAAAAACTCACGGAAGGCGGGTTCGACAGTATTTCAACAGTTGCTTATACCTGCGGATTCAACAGCATTACCAATTTCAATCGCGTGTTCAAAGCTGTATTGGGCAAATCACCCAGCGAGTATGTAGAATCCTATACGCTGCATGCCTATGATGTTGCCAGCTAAATCAGTTCACGATCCATTCATGAATACCGGCAGAATGTTTCTCCGGTAATTTGACTTCCAGGCGAAGCGCTTGGGTCTTAACCGGTTTGAACCGGATGCTGTTATACGCATCCTTTGTGATCGAATCCTGCTGCTCCACTTCCACTGGCACCCAGTTGCCCTCTTTTTCATAGAGCAGCTGGTAGCCGGCAGGAATCCTGCATCCTCCAAATGGTCCATCATCAAACCAGTAGAATTTACTGGACTGTACGGTTTGCGGCTGATCAAAATCATATTGCACCCACTCTGTGGTATTTTCCTTTGGCCACCAATGCAGGTAAATGGAATTGCGATCCTGTGAACTCGATGGCTCATACTGATCGTTCATCCCTTTCAGCATACGGGGATTTTTCTGTGATGAACTGACCGTACTCTTGGATGCGATTGTTGGTGCCGGCATTGGCATAGCTGCTGATTCTGCATACGGAATCCAAACCTGCATTTCTCCTGCACCACGGTTATTCCAGGAATAGTAAGGAATAGCCTTTACGGTTTGCTCCGAACGCAGGAGAGTAGTTGTATTCACCTGTCTTTTGGTACTGCTCCCTTTTGCAGTCAGCACCATCACTCCATTTAACAAGTCCGGCTCATAGTTGGCCTGAATACCAGCAGAACGATCCACCACAATATTATTCACCGCATTGTCTTTATTGTCGGGGCCTTCAATACAATATACGATTGGTCCTCGCTGCAGAGCAAAACGATTGATATTATCCTTTACCTGCTGGTTGGCGATCACTTTTTCAATTTCCAGGGGCAGCTCCAGTTCCAGCTTATCTCCTTTTTTCCAGCTGCGATTGATTACCGCATAGCCTTTCTCCATCTTATATTCAATAGCCTTCCCATTCAGGAGGATTCGAATGGGCTTTCTTTGAGTATCCAGGAAGGCATACAAACTTCCGGGAACTGCTTCCTGCCTTGCCCAGCCGGGAATACGCAACCGTACGGTAAATGATTTGGAGGGTGCCTGCTTTATCAGTAAACCAACCTGCCCTTTCCAGGGATATTCTGTCACCTGCTCCAGTTGCAGTTTGCCCGCCGGCAGCTCTATATCAGAAGTACTGGCCACGTATAAATTAACATAGAGATCATTCTCTTTTTTCGCATATACATATCCGGGAACCGATGGCATGAAGCGGGTCATGTTGCTGATACAACAGGCACAACCAAACCAGGCACTTCGCTGGTGCTGCCCCATTGATGCCAGTGGATTGGGATAGAAAAACCGGTCGCCGCTTAAGGATACACCTGATAACAAGCCATTGTATAAAATACGCTCCAGTACATCCACATACTGCGCATCCCCGTTCATTAAAAACATGCGACTGTTCCAGTATACATTGGCAATGGAGGCACAGGTTTCTGCATAGGCCGACATATTTGGTAACTGATAAGCAGCGCCAAATGCTTCACCATGACCGGTTGCACCAATACCGCCGGTGAGGTACAGCTTATGTTCCATCACGTCTTTCCAGATATCCTGGATGGCGTTGATATACTCTTTGTTTCCTGTGAGTGCCGCAACATCCGCCATACCGGTGTACATATAGGCTGCGCGAACTGCATGCCCAACTGCTTCGTGCTGGTCGGTTACCATCTTGTGCGACTGACTATATTCTGATCCCTTGATATTACCGTTACCCCGGATATCCAGGAAAAACTTAGCCAGGTCGAGGTACTCCTTTTTGCCAGTGACGCGATAGAGGCGGGCCAATCCCATTTCAACCACCTGGTGACCAGGAAAATAGGCTGCTTTACCCGGACCAAAATCACGCAATAAGAGATCTGCATTTTTTAATGCGATGTCCAGGAAATTACGTTTCCCGGTTGCCAGGTAATGCGCAACTGCAGCTTCATAAAGGTGCCCGCAATTGTATAATTCATGACTCAGATCCGGAGTTTTTTCCCAACGCTTCGGACTGATCCAGGGATGCAGGGTATCCGGTTTCATGGTGCGGAAAGTATAGAGATAGCCATCCGGTTCCTGCGCGTCAGCAATGATACTGATGAGGGTATCCAGTGTTTTTTCAAGCTCCGGATCAGGTTTGGTCTGCAGCGAATAGGAAGCTCCTTCAATCAGCTTGTAGACATCTGTATCGTCAAATGGATACTCTGTGATTTTCCCCACAGGCATTTTGCCCGCAGCTTTCAGGAAATTATCAATGCGTCCGGTTTCCCGGCATTTCTGAAGGGTATAGGGAATGCTCACTTTTGCATTCACTTCAATTTTGGGTGCCCAGAAAGCATCATGAAAATGCACTTTCGTAAAAGGCACCGGTTGTATCGGATAATCGTGTTGCGCGTCCTGTGCAATTCCGGTCTGTGTTATCAAACCAGTGGCGAGTAGAATCGATAAACGGAAATTTCTCATGCTCTTTTCAGTTTAACATATAAATGTATTAATGACATTTATACAACAATATACGCAAATCATCTGTAATCCGGGTTCTGCGCCAGATTGGGGTTCTTATTCAATTCTGCTTCCGGAATCGGGAACAGGGTTCTCATCTTGCCATCATTTTTGGGTCTGTGATTGAACCAGGTTTTGCGATGGAATACACCAAACCGGATCATATCCTGCCGGCGATGCGCTTCAGCAGCAAACTCCCATCCCAGTTCATCATAAAAGCGACCAAAGGGAATATCTGCACCACCCTGTACCTCGGTAACAGCCCCATCTTTCCAGTAACCGTAATTGTAAACACTTCCTTTGGTAAGATCATCTGCTGTAACAGCAGCCTTAGCCGGATTGGTGGTTGCAAATGCACGCTGTCTTACCTGTGTAACCAGGGTTGCAGCATCTGCTGCATTTCCTGTTCTGAGCAGCGACTCGGCTTTCATCATCAGGATATCTGCATATCGGAATACCGGAAAATCAGTGCTTAATCCACCACGTGCACCAACTTTAATTTCATATTTACCAATGCGGTAACCCTGGAAAAATCCTGCAAGCGCAATGCCATCAACATGACGGGTATAATTCAGGATCTCTTCACCAGTAGTTACACTGTATTGAGGTCCCATAATCCAGGTATCCTTCATTCTTGAATCATCCGGATCATAGGTATCAATGAATTGAGGAACTGCACAGTTACCACCCCAGGGCTGCGCTGCCATGTTCAGCACATTACGATGGGCCGTTGCCAGGGTTTTCATATGAATGGAATTCTGTGTTGCAAATACCTCATCATAAGGAACTGCCAGAATCAATTCTTTTGAATTTTCATTCGCCGTTACAAAATTGTTCTTGTAATTCGGCTCCAGGATATAAATGTTTGCATTGATGATATCATTACACTGTTCAATACATTTCTGCCACTGCGCAGTTCCAGTATATACTTCCGCATTCAGGTAAAGGCGTGCCAGTATTGCTTTAGCTACCCATTTATTAATGCGTCCATACATTGACTTATCCGCAACTACACTCAGGTTATTCATATTCTCCAGTAATTCCTTCTCTACAAATTCATATACCTGCTGCCGGGTTGCCTGTTGCGGCAAGGTAGCATCCGAGAAATCCGTTACCAATGGAACATTGCCATGCGTATCAACCAAGAGTGAATAATAAAATGCTCTCAGCGCTTTCAATTCAGAAATCAGGGCATCTTTTCCATTAGCAATTGGAATAGAGCCAGACTCAATCTGGAACAAAATCCGGTTCACGGTATTGATTCCATTGTAACAGTTATTCCATAAGTTCTGCGGTTGCCATTGCACCTGGTTCCACTCGTGGTTGTGCATCCGCTGGTAAGTACCACCATCATACCATCCATTCGGACGCGCCGGTGTTACAATTACATCAGCCGGTTCTTCCTGCAGATCAAAATTTCCCTGCCAGCCCGCATACATGGGGCGCATGATGGTATAAGCCGGACCGATAATTGCCGGTATATCCTTTTCAGACGGACGAAAAGAAGTTTCCAATACCTGGTCGTATACTTCCTCATCCAGTTTGGTACATCCTGTATTCAGCAGGAGTGCGCCTGCCATCAATACTGAGATACTTAGAATTTTATGTTGTTTCATGATTACTCTTTTTTACTTTAAAAACCAATGTTTACTCCCACAGTGAAGGTTCTGGTAGTAGGATACTTATCTCTTGAATCCACGCCCGGATCCAACCCCAGCCGGTTTACTTCTGGGTCGATTCCCTTGTAACCGGTCAGCACAAGCAGATTAAGTGCTGAAGCGTATACGCGTGCAGTACGGAAATACTTGCTGTTCTTTACATCAAAGCTGTATCCAAGGGTTACGTTATCCACTTTCCAGTGGTCGCCATCCTCAATATAATGGGATACATAAGCCAGGTCATTATCCAGCATTCTTTTCCCATATACCGGGTCCAGTGCTGATTTCAGCATATTGTACTGCTTGATCTTGGGGTTCTCATAATACATACGCTGGAAATTCAGAATCTGGTAACCAAATGCACCACGCATGTTTACAGCGATATCTGCTCTTTTGTATCGGAAATAGAGATTGAGTCCCGCAACATGTTTTGGAATACCATTACCCAGTACTTTTTTATCAGAAGGGGTAGACTGTCCGATTGGCTTGGGTTTACCATCCTCCCCTTCAATGATCCATTTGCCATCTTCATCTACATCAATGGTTTTGTAACCCCAGAAATTTCCAATGGATTCACCCACTTTCACACGGTGTGTTGCTTCCTGGATGGGTTCACCGGTATACCCTGCAAAAAAGAAATCATTAGTAGTCTGATACAAATCATTTGAAATGGAGATCAGTTTATTCTTATTGGCCGAATAGGTAAGATTGGCTCTGAAATCCATATCCTTCTTGCGGATAAAATCATAATTCACCAATACTTCCACACCACGGTTTAACATGCTGCCTGCATTTGCCAGGGTGGTACCAAACAAGTTGGGCGGAACCGGAACCGGGAAGTTGTACAACATATCCTTGGTATTACGCTGGTAAAAATCAATACTACCACTCAGGCGACCGCGGAACATGGCATAATCCAATCCGATATTGTATTCCTCCTTTTTTTCCCAGCGTAAATCTGGGTTGGGGTTCCTGGTGGGAGAAATTGGCTGGATCCACTGACCATTGTACAGGTAGCGGTTATTGCTATATGTTAGTGAAATGAGCGACTGATAAGGATCTGTCGGAACAGTACCAGTGACACCAAATCCTGCCCTGAGTTTCAGGTCATCCAGGAAATCAGCATTGGCCAGGAATGATTCCTTGTTAAGGCGCCATCCAACTGAAACTGCCGGGAATGTACCCCACTTGTAGTTGGCTCCAAACTTGGAAGATCCTTCATAACGCATACTTGCCATCAGGAGATATTTCTCACTTAGTGAATAATTCACCCGGCCGAAGAACCCGATCAGCTTATGATTGGTTTTAAAGGATCCCAATCCAAAGGCGCTGTTATTCTGCAACAGAAGGGCATCACCGGCGGCGAGGTTATTATAGGTATAGAGATCTGTTGGGAAATTGGAGTTGGCCGCGTTAAATCCTTCATTGGTTACATCCTGCCAGCTATATCCGCCCAGCACGGTTACCCGATGCTGACCAAAGGATTTGGTATAATCTGTTGTAAGTTCCAGCAGGTTGTCCTGGAAGAGGTTAGTGGTACGGGATGCATAACCAGTTCGGTTATTCACCACAGATGCGCGGTGATTAAAGGTCTCGGAATAACCCGAGAGGGAATTGATCTTCACATTCGATACCAGGAGTTTGATATTCAGATCCTTTATGGGAGAAAATATCACACTCCCGTTTAAACGAAGTTCTGAGGTACGGAATTCACCGGAAGTTTCTTCAATACTCCGAACCGGGTTATCATAATTATAAGCATTGGGATCTTCTTTCCAGCGACCTAAATAATCATATACACTGTCGGTTGGATTGCGAATGATTGCCTGACGATAGATATAATCGTAATTGGGGCCAGAGAAATACTTCCGGTTTCTGCCCAATAAACTAACATTAAAGCGCAACCGGTTATCCAGCATGGAATGATTCAGGTCAATTCGACCTGTGAACTGTTTGTTATCCGAACGATTGAACAACCCTTCCCAGTTACGTAGGTTCAGCGTTGCAATATAATTGGATTGGGCAGTGCCACCCTGCAGCGATACATTATGTACATGGCTTATAGGATTGCGACTGATTTCCTTTAACCAGTCGGTGCTGGTTCCTTTATCATAAGAAGCAGGATAAAATCCATCATTCACCAGTTTCCGAACATCACCTGCTTCCAGGAATTCCATGCGCCGGGCAATCGTCTGCACACTAACATAACTGTCGTAGCTCAGTGTAGCAGGCATTTTCCCGCTTCTCTTGCGCGTAGTAATCAGGATTACTCCATTGGTACCCCTGGTTCCATAAATCGCAGCAGCAGATCCGTCTTTCAATACATCAATGGATTCAATGTCTTCCGGTGCAATCGTATTCAATGAGCCTGGGATACCATCAATCAGTATCAGCGGTTCAGTGGAAGATAATATCGTACTGTTACCTCTTAATGATATCTGCGTGGTGGCATTGGGGTTTCCACTGGGAGTAACAATTGCGAGTCCGGCTACCTTACCCTGGATCAATTGTCCCGCATCCCGCGCAAACCCTTGCGTGAAATCTTCTCTTTTCACATTCGCCACGGCACCTGTTACTTCGCCTTTTTTCTGCTTGCCATAACCCACTACTACCACATCATCGAGGCTGGATTGAGCTGCGCTCATTTGTATGGTAAAAGTGGAACGACCGGCAGCATCAATATCCTGGCTGGCAAATCCTACAGAACTGATCCGGATCTTCGCGTTGGCCCGCGTAAGTGTTAAAACAAACTCTCCTTTTTCATCTGTAGTGGTTCCATTCTGTGTACCAATTTCCGTCACCGATACACCCGGCAGCGGAACACCTTCCTCATTGGTAATTTTTCCATTTACCTGGTTGGGTGATCTTTCCTGGGCGCGGACTTCTAACCCGGCACCAACAAGAAATACAGTCAGTAGTAGAAAGAAAAGCAGAGCGCTGATCCTCCCGAAAGAAATTCTCATAGCTTGACAATTTTTGGTTGTGACAGAAAGCAATCGGTTAATTGTAATTTTTACACTTAAATGTAGAACGAGAAAACAGCTATGGATTCACACATTTTATTTAATTGTTACCAGATATTAGCCCTAGTGGCTTTCTAGAAAACGAATTCCTTAATTTCCCTTTACCTAAACGAACTGTATGCAGGATTCGAACTTTAAGCCTACCCTTAGATTACTGGATGCAACTATGATTGTTGCCGGCTCGATGATTGGTTCCGGAATCTTTATCGTGAGTGCAGATATCACCCGCAATGTGGGAAGTGCCGGCTGGCTGATCTTCATCTGGTTGATCACCGGCTTTATGACCATTACTGCAGCACTCAGTTATGGAGAACTGAGTGCCATGTTTCCGAAAGCAGGTGGCCAGTATGTTTATCTGAAAGAAGCCTACAATCCCCTTATTGGATTCTTATACGGCTGGAGTTTTTTCTCCGTCATCCAAACAGCTACTATTGCAGCAGTAGCTGTTGCCTTTGCAAAATTTACCGCTTATATTTTTCCGGCGGTTGGAGAAGATGCCATCCTGTTATCCATTGGCAGCTTCCATTTTTCAGCAGCACAGTTGCTATCAATTGTAATTATCATACTGCTGACTTATATAAATACCCTCGGTATTCAAAGTGGTAAACTGATTCAAACCACTTTTACGCTTACCAAGATTCTCAGCTTGCTCGGATTGATCCTCTTTGGTTTATTTGCCTTTCAGCCTGAGGTATGGAAACAGAACTGGGATTTGCCCTGGCTCCTTGGCAAATTCACTCCGGGTGAGGGTACTGAACTATATTCAGGGATTGCAGTTATGGGTGCCATCGCTGCAGCTATGGTTGGATCAATTTTCAGTAGCGACTCCTGGAACAATGTCACGTTTATTGCAGGGGAAATCAAAAATCCGCAACGCAATATCGGTCTGAGTTTGTTTCTCGGAACCCTACTGGTTACCATCATTTATGTATGTACCAACCTGGTATACCTGGCTGTGCTTCCGCTTGATGGTATCGCCGGTGCTGAAAAAGACAGGGTCGGTGTTGCTGCTGCACAGGTAATTTTTGGTCCTGCAGGAACTATTATTATAGCAGTCATGATAATGATCAGCACGTTCGGATGCAATAACGGACTGATCCTTGCAGGGGCAAGAGTATATCACACCATGGCCAAAGACAGACTCTTTTTCAAAAAAGCAGGTACACTGAATGGCAATAACGTTCCCGGTTATGCGCTTTGGTTTCAATGTCTCTTTGCATGTGCCTGGAGCGTAAGCGGGCAATATGGCCAGTTGCTGGATATGATATCCTTTGTGGTTGTTGGCTTTTACATGCTGACCATCGCCGGCATTTTTATTCTGCGTAAAAAAAGACCGGACCACTCAAGGCCTTACAAAGCCTTTGGATATCCGGTTCTGCCAATTCTGTATATCGTGATGGGATTGAGTTTCTGTGTGTTGCTGATCTTTTTCAAACCGAATTATACCTGGCCAGGATTGATCATCACCCTGCTGGGAATTCCTATCTATTATGCAATCAGGAAAAACGATTCGGGTCAAACGCGCTGATATCAACGGAAGTGCTTTTGGATTCTGCTAATTCTGCAATGAGCTTTCCGGTGGCGGGACCTAAACTGAGTCCCATCATGGCATGCCCTCCTGCAACCAGCAGGTTCCTGCTATTTTTTGCATACCCTATATAGGGCAGCCCATCCGGAGAACAGGGTCTGAATCCATACCATACTTCCTTCTCCTGGGGCATTTCAAGCTTCATACCTGGAAAATAGTTGGGTACTGATTCCACTATGCCTCTCACCCGATTCATGTTCACTTTATGCTGGAAACCGGCCAGTTCCATGGTGCCTCCAAAACGTAGTTTGCCTGCCATTGGCGTAATAGCAACCCTGGCTTCACATAAGATAGCTGGAATACGTAATGCAGGTCCGCCTTCATTTCCTGTAAATGAATATCCTTTGCCCGGCATAAGGGGAATGGATATGCCTGCCTGCTTCATTGTTTCAGGTAACCAGGAGCCACTGGCCATTACAAACAGATCAGCTTTTATCGAATCACCCCCTGCGATGATTTCTTTGATCTGATCCTGATCCCGCACCATTTTTTGAAGAGGTTTACCAGCTGATAACCTGACACCTTTTTGCTTCAGTACCTTAATCATTTCACGCATCAAAGAGTTGGGATGCAAATGCGCATCACAACGATAATGCACAGCCCCCAATACATCCGGCTGTTGCTCGGGTTCGAGGTGAAGTACTTCCTGCCTGCTCAGGTAAACGGCATCCAGCCCCATCGCCCTCGCCTTTTCAGCAAGATGATTTTCTTCCTCAGCAACCGACTCGGTCTTGAAATACATCAGGATGCCCTTTTTCTCCAGGCCGAAATTCATTCGCGTTGCAAGTTCTTCATATAGAGATTTGCTGAAGAGGTTCAGTTCCAGCAATGGCCTCGCTGCTGCTTCCGCCTGCTTTGCATTCGCACTGCGAAGAAATTTCAATCCCCAGTTGATCAGCTTTGAATTCAAACCAGGTTTTATATAAAACGGACTGCTGGAATTGAACATCCAGCGAACCCCCTGTGCTACTATTCCGGGTGCTGCCAAGGGCACAAAATGACTGGGCACAACCATGCCCAGGTTACCATAAGAACAGTTATCGGCAAAATCTCCAGCCTCCAGTACCTCTACTTCCCAACCTGCTTCCGATAAATAATACGCACTGCTCAGGCCAATGATTCCTCCTCCTATAATTACCGCTTTCATTTCTTTAACTGGTTATGGGATCCCGGGTGTACTCCCCATTGATCTTGCGCATGATCCCTAATGGATTGTTGTTTTGTAAGGCCTCAGGAAGAAAATCAGCCGGACAATTCTGCCAGCATATCGGCCGCAAAAAGCGTTCAATGGAAGAAGCTCCAACTGAAGTAGAGCTTGCATCGGTGGTAGCAGGAAAAGGGCCTCCATGTACCATCGCATGGCAAACTTCCACACCGGTTGGTACCTGGTTAAAGATCAAACGACCCACGCGACTTTGCAGCATCGTGATGCAATCTCTGAAATCATCCAGCTCCGTTAATTGTCCAAAGACAGAACCGGTTAATTGTCCCTGCATATGCTGAATGGCAAGCAGCATGTCTGCTTTTGATTTACATCTTACTAACAAAGATGCAGGACCGAAAATTTCCTCCTGCAATGCGGGTTGCTTCAAAAATTCAGCAGCACTTACTTCATATAAAGCAGCGCTTCCTTTGCAACTGTCAGATGCATCCTCTCCTTCCAGTAAAGCCTTCACGCCAGCTATTCCTTTAAGGTGAGTTCGGTTTGTATAATAACTCCGGCAGATAGAACTGTTCAGCATCACGCCGGCGGCAGCTTTTTTCAAGGCTTCAGTAAGCGCATGAACAAGCTTGTCTGTAGTTGAATCTTCGAGTACGAATAATAATCCCGGATTGGTACAAAACTGTCCAACACCCAGTGTTATTGAAGCAGCCAGTTGTGCCGCAACTGCCTCCGGATCTGCTTTTACAAGAGAAGGTAACAACAGTACCGGATTGATACTGCTCATCTCGGCATAAACAGGGATGGGTTCTTTTCGCTCTTTGGTTGCTGTATGAAACAGGGCCATACCTGCCTTAAAAGATCCGGTAAACCCGATTGCTTTGATACGTTCATCTTTAGCCAGTTGCTGACCCAATGCAGCACCTTCACCTATGAGCGATGAGAATACACCATCCGGCATGCCACACTTAATAGAAGCATTTTGTATAGCAATGGCAACCAGTTCATTGGTGCCGAGATGTGATCCATGCGCTTTTACAATAACCGGACAACCTGCAGCGAATGCAGCTGCTGTATCACCTCCGGCCGTTGAAAATGCCAGGGGGAAATTGCTTGCAGCAAAAACTGCTACCGGCCCAATCGCCACATTCATCTTACGAAGATCAGTCCGTGGTAAAGGTTTGCGATCCGGTAAGGCAGTATCAATAACAGCGTCCACCCAACTTCCTTCGCGTAATACAGCAGCAAATAATTTTAACTGATTAACGGTACGATCTCTTTCTCCACTCAGCCTTGCCTCTGGTAATCCGGTTTCAAGATGTGCCCGTTCCAGCAAAGCCGGCCCGATAGCCATGATCTCTTCTCCAATCGCCTCAAGAAAGCCAGCCCGTTGTTCCGCTTTTACTGCACTGAATTCAGGAGCAGCATTTGCCGCCAGTTCCAATGCCCGGTTTATTTCATCAGGACTTGCTATATGAAATTCCTCTGGTAAGGATTGACCGGTAACCGGACTTTTTGCCTGTAATTGATGTGCAGTTACTGCTCCGCGGTTCCGACCAATAATACTAAGCCCACTGAGCATTGGATACGGTTTGCAGGTTGAGATAATCGGGTAATTCAGGGCGACAGGCTAAAGCATCATCTATTACTTTCTGTACACGTGTCAACTCCTCTCCTTCCAGCAATAAACGGGGCGCTCTTACAAATTCAGATCCGATACCAGTTGCTTTTGCAGCAAGCTTAATATACTGTACCAGTTTCGGATGAATATCCAGCTCACAGAGGGGAAGGAACCATCGGTTAATAGCAACTGCTTCTTCATAACGACCTGCTTTTACCAGGCGGAAAATAGCAACAGTTTCACGCGGGAATGCATCTACGAGTCCGGCTACCCAGCCATGAGCCCCTAACATCAGGCTTTCCAGTGCAATCGGATCAACGCCGGTTAATATTTTATACCGCTCACCAAATCGGTTAAGCATTCTCGTTACATTCATCGTGTTACGGGTTGATTCCTTAACTGCCTGGATGTTTTTAAAATCCAGCAACTGTTCAAACATGTCCAGCGTGATCTCAATTTTATAATCAACCGGATTGTTATATAAGAGGATCGGTAAGGAGGTATTACGTGCTACCGCTTTAAAAAATTCCACTGTCTCGCGATCATCCGCCTTGTATCGCATGGGTGGCAGCAGCATTAAGCCATCAGCTCCATGCTGTTCAGCCTCCTGTGCCAGGGCTATTGCCACTTTTGTACTTTGCTCTGCGATATTCACCAGTACCGGGATATGAGCAGGCGCCACTTCTTTTGAATAAATGAGTAAGTCTCTTTTTTCTTCGCCTAACAGCGTGCTGGTTTCACCCAGTGAACCTCCGATAATAACTCCATCCACACCTGCCTCCGCCTGGGCATCCAGGTTGATTTTATATAGATCGAAATCAATTTCTTCCTGCTGATTGAAAGGCGTAAGCAGAGCCGGGTACACCCCGTTCCAGTTTATACTTGCCATAGAATGTAGTTTTGCTTGTTATGTTGATTCGAAATTAGAACATGTGTTTTCAGCCAGCTATCCGGCATTTAATTAAAAATTTACCAATTTTAACTGGCATCTTTTTATTTGAGTTTGGGATAAAAGCGCCATTCTGTTTTAAAATCTTTCTTCGGCGGCTGGTTGGTTAAAATATGGCGGATCATTTCCACCGGCATCTGGTGTTCCTGCAGAATCCGGTCATGAAACTGCAGATAACTCATTTTTCCCCCATCCACCAGTTCCTTTTTCAACTGGTAAAACTGTAGGCCACCAATCATGTAAGCCAGCTGGTAAAGTGGTCCATAATTGCCCTGGAAGGACCTGCGCACTTCCCCTTCCGCATTGGCCCTCTCATGACCCACCCGATCCACCAGGAAATCGATGCACTGCTGAGGTGTCCAATTACCAAGGTGATAGTTCAGGGAGAAAATGATCCGCGCACAACGATGCATCCGCCAGAATAACATCCCGATTTTATCTTCCGGCCCGCGAGGAAAATTCATATCCCAAAGGATCATCTCCCAATACAGGGCCCATCCCTCAATCCAGAAAGGCGTATAAAAATTACGATAAGTTTTATAGCGCTGGTTCTGGTATAGCTGCAAATGATGCCCTGCAATTAATTCATGATGCACCGTTGCTCTTGAAAAATGCGGATTATTACCCCGCATGCTCATCAGCTTATCCGCCTGCGCCATAGTATGCGTTGGATAGGAAATGATGATACTTTCTCCCCCCAGAAAATAGGGATTGACCAATTGCCTTTCCGGCGACATCATATTCATCCTCCAGGTCTCTTCTGCAACAGGAGGTATCGTTACCAGTTTATGCTTTTTGATAAATTCAACACTCTGGTTAAACAGATCCAGGATCATTTCAGGCTGTTTACCTTCCGGCACATAACTGTTCTTCACTTTCTCCATAGCCGCTTTCCAGTCGGTTCCAAATCCCATCTCTTTGGTTGCCTTCAACAATTCCTTATCACACCAGGCAAATTCTTCCTCCGCTATCTTTATTAATTCTTCAGCTGTATAAGGGATGAATTCCAGTTCCAGCTGTCGCTTCAGTTCAGCAGCTCCTATAGGTCGGCCCAGGATCCCGCTACCATCATCTGCCGCCGCGGAATTTTTTCTTGCCTTTGCCATTACAGCACTGCTGTACCGTTTGATCAGGCTGTCGGTTCCTTTATAGGGTTGTTCCATCCACCAGCTGAATTGCGGATCATAGCCATAATAAAAATCATAAATGGATTTTGCAGCTGCCTGAATATCCTCCAGTCTTTTCTGAACTGCATAGGCCATCGATAGTGTTAACTGCTGATCTTTTTCTATTGCAGTAATGCGCTCTTCCAATTGTTTTTTCCAACCCTGCCATTCGCCGGCCAGGGTTGCTGCTGGCAATACCGCACCCCTCCTTCTTTTTCTTTCATAGCCAAACAATTCATCTGAAAAAGGAACATAGGCTTTCGCGATAGGGAGTTCTGCTTCACCGGTCTCCAACAGGTTCCATTCATTCTGCAGATTGCGGCTGAATAATACATAGTCAACCTTACCATCCATGCTGAGCTGGTTGTAGGAAAAGTGATCCAGCAACTTTCGGTATTGCTGCGTTAATTCTTTCATCCGCTCAATACGTTCCGGAGATGTTTCCAGGAAATAAAACCGGCTTAGACTGCCCTTGTCCGCTTTATACTGCTGTATGGTATGGGTCAGCTCTGATGCCTGACTGGAAATTTCTTTCTTCGTATCTACCTGGGCAGCTACACTGCCTCCTGTTAACACCCCAAGCAGTATTCCACTGCAAAGGATCATCCGGAATAATTTAGTACTCATATGTAACGCTGCCTGTTTGGATCAAACATACTGGAAATCGAAGGGAAGAGATAAACCTGGTTTAGCCTGTCATTCTCAGAATTTAACCAATAAAGGGATTGGCTAAAATCTGTAAAGTTTTCACTAAATACAGGTGATTGCACTAGCTTAACTACCCGTAATTTCGGATATTCAGGATTCTATATGAAGAAAACTTTTTTCTGTATCGATGCGCATACCTGTGGAAATCCGGTGCGACTGGTAGCTGGTGGCGGACCAACACTGGAAGGCCGAACCATGAGTGAGAAGAGACAGCATTTTCTGAACAACTATGACTGGATCCGGAAAGGACTGATGTTCGAGCCTCGTGGGCATGATATGATGAGCGGCTCCATTTTATATGCGCCACATGATGCTGGCAATGATGTAGCAGTACTTTTTATAGAAACCAGTGGCTGTTTGCCTATGTGTGGCCATGGCACGATTGGTACCATTACCATTGCAGTTGAAGAAGGATTGATTACACCTAAAATTCCAGGCCGTATCAGAATGGAAGCGCCAGCCGGATTGGTGGAAATCTCATACAAACAGGAAGGCAAAAAAGTAAAATCTGTAAAGCTTACCAATGTACCGGCTTATCTCGCGGCAACTGAATTAACGGTAGATTGCCCGGAACTCGGAGAACTGGTAATCGATGTTTCTTATGGAGGTAATTTTTATGCGATCGTGGATGTGCAGAAGAATTTTGCCGGACTGGAACAGTATCCTGCGGATAAATTAATTGCCTGGGCAAGGGAGTTGAGAAAACGAATCAACCAGCAATATGAATTCGTCCATCCGGATGATCCAACCATCCGGGGTTGTTCACATATTCTCTGGACAGGTGCTGTACTCAATCCCGCATCCACAGCAAGAAATGCGGTTTTCTATGGAGATAAAGCCATTGATCGCAGTCCCTGTGGCACCGGAACTTCTGCAAGGATGGCGCAATGGTACACCAAAGGTTTACTGAAAAAAGGAGATCCGTTTATCCATGAAAGTATAATCGGATCCACTTTCATAGGAACGATCGAGGAGGAAACAACGATAGCCGGTAAACCGGCTATCCGTCCAGGTATTGAAGGATGGGCCAAAGTGTATGGATACAATACCATTACTATTGACCCCGAAGACGACCCTTATGCCTACGGCTTCCAGGTCCTCTGATTTTTTCACCTTTCACTTTTCACCTTTCACGACTTTTCACATCTCACATCTCACGTTTCACGTCTTTAGTGCGGTAACTTCTCTCTGAACTTTCCATACACCCAGGTTCCCGCAATAGCGCTCAGTAAGGTAACCACAACAGCTGTTGCTCCGGTTCCGATTTGTGCAAACAACGGACCAGGACAGGCACCTGTGATCGCCCAACCTAAACCAAAGAGCAGTCCACCATAGATCTGTCCTTTGTTGAATTTCTTATCGTGGAATTCAATTTTCTCGCCATGAATGGTTTTAATATTGAATTTCTTGATCAGGAAGATAGAAAGCATCCCAACCGCTATTGCAGATCCGATTACGCCGTACATATGGAAACTTTGCAGGCGGAACATTTCCTGAATCCGGAACCAGCTGATGATTTCAGCTTTTACAAAAACGATCCCGAATAACACACCTATTACCAGGTATTTCAGATTGCCATACCAGGGCTCTTTAACTTCGGTATCGCTGACACACATGGTGTCGAGTGAACGGACTTCAAAATCCGTATCATGAACCTTTGGTTCCTGGTTTTGAACAAATGTATTGGTAGTTGACATTTTCAATAAATCTTAAAGTGATAAAATGAAGGGAAGGATCAGGTTAGCCATGATAAATCCGCCAACCATGAAACAACAGGTAGCAATCACAGAAGGCATCTGCAGATTACTGATACCCATAATAGCGTGACCGGAAGTACAACCTCCTGCATAGCGGGTACCAAATCCAACCAGGAAACCTCCGGCAACCATCATAATAAATCCTCGCGGAGTAAGAAGAGCAGGCCAGTTAAAAACTTCGGTTGGTACCAGTCCGCTGTAGTCAGTGATGCCATACCCGGCCATCTCAGCCTGGAGATTCGGATGTACTACCATAGGGTCAGGATTTGACAACAACCAGGCTGCCAGCACACCGCCAAAAAATATCCCAAGCACAAAAAACAGGTTCCATACTTCTTTTTTCCAGTTGTACTGGAAGAATGGAATTTTGGCAGGCAGACAGGCTGCACAAACATGCCGCAGGGAGGATGAAATCCCAAAACTTTTGTTTCCTAAAATTAACAGTGTAGGCACTGTAAGCCCAATCAACGGACCAGCTACATACCAGGGCCAGGGCTGCTTTAACCATTCAAGCATATGGATCAATTAATGTTTACGATTTTGAATTTATTGTTTAGACCGAGCTTAACACCTGTTCTATCTGTCGCGCTTGTACAACGCCGCTCTGGCGCCATTTGATTTCTCCCTTTTGAAAAACCATCAGCGTGGGTACGCCCTGAATATTAAACTGACGGGCCGTATCCGGATTTTTATCCACGTCCACTTTTACAATAGTAACCGCATCACCCAGTTTGTTTTTCACATCTTTGAGTATGGGTGCCATCATTTTACAAGGGCCGCACCACTCTGCAAAAAAGTCAACCAGCACGGGTTTGTCAGAATTGATCAGTTCCTGAAATTTATTCATGGTACTTAGTTGTCTGATTTTATTTCTTCAAATTGGATGGAAGTTCCGGTTGTGTTATTGCGGGAATTTCTCCTGGGCGCAGGTGCACAATAACCGCCTGCACAACATCCGAATCCAAACACTGCCATTGCTGTCAGAAAGATTCCTGCAATGCCAAGTATCAGTTCCTGTTGCTGCACCGCAGCCACCAGCGCATACACCCCAATGCCCAATCTCAACCAACGCATGAAATTCCAACCCCTTAAAACTCTATCCATTTTTACTATTTTTTAATTCTCCTTTCTTCCTTTTCTCCATCTTCCATTCCTCCTTCTCACGTCTGACGTCTGACGTTTCACAACTTGCCCTGCAAGCTGTTCCATGCTCCACCATTGTACGCTTCAATACCAGCCGCTTTCAACTGAGACACCGCCATTGCACTTCTGTTTCCAGACCGGCAAACAGCAATGATTGCTTTACCTTCTTTCTTCAAACTATTCAACTGCTTATTGAGGATGTGCAGGGGAATGTTTACAGATCCCTTTACATGTCCGGATTGAAATTCAGCCGGAGTTCTCACATCCAGCACAATTGCACCTGCTTCTTTGAGGGCTTTAAAATCTTCAGCCGGACCAAACATTGATTTAAAAATATTCATCATAATTTTCATTTTTAAAGTTTCACCTTTCACTTTTCACTTTTCACTTTTTTCACCTCTCACCTTTCACTTTTCACTTTTCACAGTAACGTACTCGGACACACATACTCCGTCACTTTCAACTTTTCGCTCTCTTTGATTGCTTTAAATCCACCTTTTACATCAATCAGATTATCATATCCTCTTGCACGCAGAATGGAATTGAAGATCATAGAACGGTAACCTCCTGCGCAATGCACATAATAGGTTTTGTTTTTATCTACTTTGAGCATGCTCTCATTTACATAATCAAGCGGTGCATTCTCCGCATGCTCAACATGCTCACTCAGGTACTCACTGTTTTTGCGCACATCCAGGATATGTACATCCTCTTTTGCAGCAATCGCAGCCAGTTTTTCAGCAGTAATAGACTTAATACGATCCACTTCCTTACCTGCTTTCTCCCAGGCTTCAAATCCACCTTCCAGGAAACCAATGGTATAATCATATCCCACACGGGCCAGTCGGGTAACCACTTCTTCTACGCGGTTGGGTTCTGCCACCAGGAGGATCGCCTGTTTCACATCCGGAATCAGGGCACCAACCCAGGGAGCAAAGTTTCCGTCAATCCCGATATTGATAGAGTTTGGTACAAATCCTTTTGCAAACACCTGTGGATCACGGGTATCCAATATCAGCGCACCAGTTTCATTCGCAGCTACTTCAAACGCCGCAGGTGATAAGGCATGTTGGCCGCGCTCCAGCACTTCATCAATGCTATCATAACCCTCTTTATTCATCATCACGTTCAGTGGGAAATAAGCCGGAGGAGGCATCAGGCCGGTTGTTACTTCTTTTACAAATTCTTCTTTTGTCATATCCGCTCTCAACGCATAATTGGTTTTCTTCTGATTGCCCAATGTATCCGTTGTTTCCTTACTCATATTCTTTCCACAGGCACTACCGGCACCATGGGCAGGATATACGATGATATCATCCGCCAACGGCATGATCTTGTTTCTCAAGGAATCAAAAAGTGTTTCGGCCAATTGTTCCTGTGTCATGTCTGCTGCTTTTTGCGCCAGGTCTGGCCTGCCCACATCCCCAATGAACAGGGTATCACCTGAAAACAGTCCGATATGTTTTCCCTGGGCATCTTTTAAAAGATAACAGGTACTCTCCATCGTATGGCCAGGTGTATGAATGACTTTAAATGTCAGTTTACCCACTTTGAATTCTTCCCCGTCTTTAGCGATGTACGCATCAAAACTGGGATTGGCATTCGGTCCGTATACAATCTTAGCTCCGCTTTTCTTTGCCAGATCGATATGACCGCTTACAAAATCAGCATGGAAATGGGTTTCAAAAACATATTTAATGCTGGCACCATCTGCTTTGGCACGTTCCAGGTAGGGTTCCACTTCGCGAAGCGGATCTATTACCACTGCCTCACCTGCACTTTCAATATAATAGGCACCCTGTGCCAGACATCCCGTATATATTTGTTCGATTTTCATGTTGCTATAATTTGGCTGTTACGAACACAAATTTGATACTAATTAAAGCCCTGGTCTATGACTTTTGTCACATTGTTCCACTAGCTCAGGTGGATCACTTCTATTGAGTTTCGCTGCAGCTTAACCTTGCCCAATTGTTCCATTTTCTTTAACAATCGGGAGATCACTTCACGGGATGAATTCAGCTCGTCCGCAATCTCCTGATGACTGATGTGAATGATATTTGAGCCAAGGGTCTGGACATGTTTTTTCAGGTAGAATTCCAGCCGTTCGTCCATCGCCCTGAATGCGATATGATCAATTGTAACAAGCAGTTCTTCAAACCGTGCGCGATAGGTCTCCAGCACAAAATGGTACCAGGATTTGTACTTTCCCATCCATTCGTCCATATACGCCAGCGGAATACTGATCACCTCGGTATCTTTTACTGCCTTAGCCATAATCTGGCTGGTTTCCTGCTTCACAGCACATACCATACTCAGTGCACAGGCCTGCCCCGGTTGCAGGTAGTACATGAAAAACTCATTCCCCTGGTCATCTTCCCGGTAAACTTTTACGAGTCCCTCCACAATAAGCATGGTGCTTTTAAAATATTGCCCTGTGCGCATTAGTTGTTCCCCTGCTGTAAATGAACGGATTTCACTTTTTGCCTCTATATCGTCAATCAATTCCTTTTCAAAAGTTGGAAAATGCTGCCTGATTTCAGTAACTGACATATTTCAGAGTTTTTGTAAACCAATAAAAATACGACAAAAGATTCTTTCTATTTTTGAGCCTGCAGATGCTTAAAAACTACTACCAGACGGAATTATTGGAAGCCGGAATTGATGAAGCCGGAAGGGGTTGTTATGCCGGTCCGGTATTCGCAGCTGCTGTTATTCTCCCCACCGATTTCTATCATCCCTTGCTCAACGACTCCAAACAGGTAAAGGAAAAAGACCGGTACGAATTGCGTGCTTTCATCCAGGAAAAAGCAGTAGCCTGGGCTGTAGCATCCGTTGAAGAAGCAGAGATTGATCGCATCAATATTCTGCAGGCTACCTGGAAAGCCATGCACCTCTCGATTCAGAACCTGTGCACCCAACCGGAGCTCCTGTTGGTTGACGGAAATCGCTTTCGTTCTTTTTCAGGTATTCCTCACCGTTGTATTATAAAGGGTGATGCGCTCTTCGCATCAATAGCTGCCGCAAGCATTCTTGCCAAGACTTGTCGCGATGATCACATGAACCAATTGCATTCTTCTTATCCGCAGTACGGCTGGAAACAAAATAAAGGCTATGGCACAAAAGTTCACCGGGATGCAATCCTGCAATACGGATTGTGTGAATTCCACAGAAAGAGCTTTCAGATCAATCCTGCCATCCCATCCCTTTTCTGATTAATCTGCTTCTGTCCATTCTCCCGCGCCCTGGCGAATCAGTTCCGGTGGATCCTGTGTGCAATCGATGATGGTGGAAGGAGTCCAGCCACCAATGCCCCCGTCTACCACCACGTCAACGAGTTTTCCAAAATTGCTCTGCATCATTTCCGGATCGGTATATTCTTCAACCATTTCCCCGGGCAAAGAAGCGCTTAAAATTGGATGTCCCAATTCCCGAACGATGGTGCGGGCTATATTGTTATCGGGTACCCGAAGTCCAATGGTATCTTTCCGGCTTTTTAATATTTTTGGGACCTCTTTACTGGCCGGAAGAATAAAGGTATACGGACCAGGTAAATGACTTTTCAGCAAACGATACAGCGGCGTGGAGATGGATTTGGTATACTGGCTTAGATCGCTCAGGTCGTAACAGATAAATGATAACTGTGCTTTGGCAGGATCGACCTGTTTGATCCGGCAGATCCGTTCAATCGCTTTAGGTTGAAAAATATCACAACCAATACCATAAATCGTATCGGTTGGATAAATGATGATCCCACCCTCACGTAATGTATCAACAATGGTCCTGATTGCCCGCGGTTGCGGATTATCAGGATGCACATGAATAAGCATATTCTAAGTTAAGAAGAAACACCAGACCTATGTTATTGAAATCAGTTGATGTTTGGGATTCAATCAGCCCGGATGAGTTTAAAAAACTGTATTACAACAAAGGAATCCCCGTTGTTATCAAAAAGCTTTCGCATCAATGGCCTGCTTATCAGAAATGGAACTGGGATTATTTTAAGGATGCTGTGGGTTCCATAAAAGTAGGAGTGTACAATAATAGCAAGAGCGATCCCCGAACTCCCATCAATACAGCAGACGATTATATGCTTTTTTGCGATTATATCGACCAGATAAAACAAGGCCCTGTTGAACTTCGTATCTTTTTGTTCAACCTCTTTACCCATGCACCTCAGTTAGTGAAGGATTTTTCATGGCCGGATGAGTATCTTAAAGGATTCGTGAAGCGATTTCCAATGCTTTTTATAGGTGGCCAGGGTTCCGTTACCCATATGCATTTTGATATTGATATGTCGCATATTCTGCACACCCAATTTATTGGTCGCAAGCGTGTTTTGCTGTTTCCATACAATCAGCATCGTTATATCTACCGTAAACCCTGGGAAGTTTTGAGTTTTGCGAACTTTGAAAAGTATTATGACCCTGCCCAATCCAAACTGAACCTGGAGGAGTTTCCTCTCCTGAAAAAGGCAGCCGGCTTTGATCTGGTACTTGAACATGGCGATACACTCTTCATGCCCGCAGGTTACTGGCACCACATGGAATACCTGGAGAGTGGCTTCGCGATGAGTCTCCGAGCTTTGCAACAGTCATTGGAAGGCAAGCTGCATGGTGCCTGGAATCTTTTCGGTATGAGAAATATTGATACGCTGATGAAAAAAACAATACCGAACTGGTGGTACGCGTACAAAAGAAAGAAAATAGTAGATTTTTCCGATTAATTTTTGTGTTGTATTGCTTCAGGCTTTAATTTTAACCAGTTTTTTAGACATTTTAACCTATAGTCCAATTCCTGCGATTCCAATTCCTGCCCTTTCCTGTTAGTATTGCGAAGCTTGCCTTATCCTGACAAAGCCATCTGATCGATTACCCCCTTTATTTATTGTGTGCAATCCGTTTGCATACCAACTGAGATTATTGAAAACCCATATATAACCTCTTTCTTTTTGTGGTTTCAGAGGTAAGCACAGGCCGGCGATTTCCATCGCTGGCTTATTTTTTGTACTATATAACAGGCTGATTATTGAATGGTCCAGACTTCAGAACCGCGTAACAGGCGGTCAAGATCACCGTCACCCTTAAGCGAAATTGCTTCTTCAATCTGCATCGCCATAATATCTTCATAACAGGCACGATCCGCTTCATAGAAAACACCGAATGGCCTTGGCATATGTCCTTCGATCCGGGGATCATCAAAGAGTCGAACCAATATCTGGGCTTTGTAAAAATCTCTTTCATCATGAATCCAGCAGTCGTCGGCACTGAATCCTTCATTCAGGTCTACCAGAACAGGTTTCAATCCATCCAGCTTTATACCCTTGTCTTTATTTTCGCCAAACAATAGTGGCTTGCCCTGTTCCAGGAAAAGGGCCTGTTCCTGTTTGGTTGATTTCTCTGTAAAGATTTCAAAGGCTCCGTCGTTGAAAATATTACAGTTCTGATAGATTTCCAGGAAAGAAGAACCCTTGTGCGCATGGCTGCGGATCAGCATTTCCTGTAAGTGCTTGGGATCACGATCCATACTTCGGGCAACAAAACTGGCATCTGCACCCATTGCCAGGGCAAGTGGGTTAAAGGGATGATCAATTGACCCAAATGGTGTACTCTTGGTAACCTTGTGCTCCTCAGAGGTAGGTGAATACTGTCCCTTGGTCAGACCGTAAATCTGGTTGTTAAAGAGCAGGATATTTACATCAAAATTGCGACGCAGCAAATGAATGGTATGATTACCCCCGATACTCAACCCATCGCCATCCCCGGTTACAATCCAGACACTCAGTTCCGGACGGGTGGCTTTCAATCCACTCGCAATGGCGGTAGCTCTCCCATGAATGGAATGCATTCCATAGGTATTCATGTAATACGGAAAGCGGCTGCTGCACCCAATGCCTGAAATAATGACAATATTTTCTCTTGGAACACCAATGCCAGGCATCACTTTCTGCACCTGAGCCAGGATGGAATAATCCCCGCATCCGGGACACCAGCGCACTTCCTGGTCCGTTGCAAAATCCTTGGGTGTTAATCCCGGTATTGGTGCCGGGGCCGCTTCAATTGTACTCATATCCTCAAATAATCCGCAAAGTTAGGTTTTTTACCCGTCGGGTGGTATTATGGTAGTTTCCGCAACAGGAAGAGGTAGGGACTGTGCAGGTGGTGCACAAACATATCTGTTTCACTATCCTGCCAGCGCACCCGATACTCCTCATCCGGATGCAATACTATAGTGGACCCGGTACGTACATAATGATTGGAATTATAATACCCGGGAGCCTGGAAGCCATTTAATTTTTTACCCACGATTTTGGATGTATGTTTTCCCAGGTATTTCTGATAATTCCGCTGCGCCCGGATACTGGGTTTACTCAGACGATTGTACACGTACTTCAAGACCAGTTTATCCGGAAATTTCTGCTTCTTGATCAGGGATTTCGCATTGGAAAAAGGATTGGTAGTGTTGAAATCCTGGATCGTTTGTATAGAAAGTGGAACTTCCGGCACCCAGTCAGCGGAATTCACCACATTAAATGCCCATCCTCCGTAGGTCATGGCCTCATAATCATACGCGAAATATAGATTACCAGGCTTTGGTCCGGCACTGCAGTAGGTTTTAAAACGTATATCAGCCGGTAACTTCCCCGATTGTTGCAAACTGTATAAATGAGCCGTCAGCAGATAGGCAATCCCTCCCCCCCTGGCTATGCCCCATGATCAGGATATTTTTGGTACCTGACCGGTAGGTTGAATCAATTTTTGGTAAGATGTCACGAACCAGGTAGCCGGTTGCCAGCAACCAGCCCACATGAACCGCCGCCTGTGGATGCGTGGCCAGCTGATAATCAAAATTATATCCTTCCTCTAACTGGAGAGTCCCCCTGGCCGGAACCATGGCAGCATAACTATTGGCAAGCCAGCTATCCATATTAGTGGTGGTACCTCTTACACTGATCACCGCCTGCCCATTTTTGTCTGTCCATAAGTCCCACAGATTTTCAAGGCCCATCACAGGCGATTCATACACCATCTGAAAACGCTGAGGTTCCGGAAACGTATCGGCATACGCTTTTTCCTTTGCAGTTCGAACCGAAACTTTTATCAACTCTTCATATTCTGCTTTATCAAAACCGGGTTGAAGCGATTGGGCAGGTAGTTCAATAAAAAACAGCAGCAATCCTGCTAGCCATACACTATGTTTTGCCATATTATTTGTTTGTAACAGACTGGAATAATGCCAGATTAGAGCCATCCTTTTGCAGGTATAACACATTGTTTACAATCTTCCATTGATTTACCTTAGCAAGTGATTTCAGAAAAATTGCTTCCTGCTCCATATCCGGACAAGCCATTTTAGTACTGGCAATTGCCCCAAATTTTAAGCCCCTGTTTTCCAACAATTCAACATTGCCGGAAATCCGGTTACAGCCACCTTTTCCTGAAACCCTTCCAACCTGACCAGGTGTAAAGAGGAGAAAAAACTGACCCCGCCTGGCTTCCTCTATGGTGGTACCATTCAGCTCTTTTAACTCCCACCGGTACATATACAACACTTCACTACCCTGTTCTACCTGGATTGGGGTGTTTGATGCAGCCGTACTGGGAGCTGCATTGGGTTCATCACAATTCACTTCCTTTAATTTAATCCCGGATCCAAAGGAAAGTTCAGTCCTGTTGACAAAACGCAGTTTTCCATCCACTTCCTCACTGGCACCGTATCCTTCTACCAATAAACTATCCTGTTTAATAAATACAACCTGGCGGGATGATAAGCTTCCCTCCGACTGATACATATAGTCAAGCACCAATGTATCGCCGAACCATTCTCCGTGTACAGAACCTTCGTTTCTGTCTTTACCGCGTATGGCATAAAGCAATTCACCAGACACATCGGTACCAACCAGGTCAATACTCAGCCGGATGGAATCCGTTCCACCTGCATTTTCATAACAGTAATGATTAGTGGAAGACTGAATACTGTCAATCAAAGGCACGCCACTGCTCACTGATTTGTCTGTAGCATTGTTACAACTGACCAGTATAATAAATGCACTAGAAATCCGGAGAAGCTTTCTCATATGTTATAAGGATAAACTGATTTAATATTTGATGTTAGAAATACTATGTGTAAGAAGTTAGCAGTCAGGTTGAAATAAGTTCATTTTGTAAAAAATTTACTGCTGCAATCAGAGGCGAAAAACCAGGAACAATATTACAATTTAAACCGCCTTCGGTTTCGTTTATTTATGGTTATTTTTAGGATTCGAACCCACTTCCAAACATGAGTAAGGTACCAACGATCAAAGAAATTGCCAAACAGCTGAAAATCTCGGTTTCAACTGTCTCCCGCGCCTTACATGATCATCCCAGTATCGGCCTGAGAACTAAAACCAGGGTGCAGGAACTTGCGAGGGAATTAGGCTATGAACCCAATCAGACCGCTATTTTCTTCAAACAACGAAAAACCTTTACAATTGGCGTAATTCTTCCTTACCTGATTGAAGATTTTTTTGCAGGTGCCATCAGTGGTATTGAAGAACTTGCCATGCAGCATAAATACAATGTGCTGATCGGACAATCACAGGATAATGTAGAGCGGGAAATAGCCATTCTAACTGCAATGAAAAACCAGCGGGTTGACGGCATCATTGTTTCACTTTCCAAGCATACCAAAAATCTGGATCATTTTGCAGTACTGGAGAAATATGGAATTCCTGTCGTTTTCTTTGACCGCGTACCCGCCTCCAATGCCTATAACAAAGTGGCCTTTAACATGCCGCAGGGAACTCACCAGGCAATTACGTTCCTGATGGAAAAAGGGCATCGCAGAATCGGTATCATCAATGGCCCCAAAGAAATGAAGTCTTCCAAAGAACGTACGGATACTTATATGGAAGTGATGCAGAAAAAAAGGCTCAAAATTGATCTCAGTTTGGTAGCCTATTGCAATCTCACACGGGAAGGGACAGCCGAAGCTATGGAAAGTCTGCTCAGCCTGAAACAGCCACCCACAGCAGTCCTGGCGATTAACGATTATGTTGCCCTTGACGCCATTCAATATTGTAAGTCCAAAAAAATTAAAAATAACAAGGATATATTTTTCGTCAGCTATGCTAACCTCCCCATTTCCGGCTATCTTGAAAGTCCACCTATGGCCTCCATCGAACAATACCCTGGCAAACAGGGAAGAAAAGCTGCGGAGATTCTGATGCAACTAATGGATGCGCCGGAAGATCAACAACCTGCCCCTCAAAATATTCTCATTGATGGCGAGCTGGTAGAGCATAATAGGTGAGTATGGAAGAGGGGGGAATGGAGGAAAGGAGACGGGAGAAAGGAGGCGGGGGGCGGGAGACCGAGTAATAGTTAATAATCAACCGCGTAATCTTTATTGAAGGGTTGACCTGACCAGGCTTTCCGGGATGTCCAGTCTTCCGCAGGGGATGTCCAGAATGCATGATCCGCCGGTAAGCCGAGGTGAAGAAATCCTAAAGAAGTCAGATACATACTTCCTGAATTAGAATAAGAATCAGCGATAGCAGGTTGATGGCCTACAAACCCCAATCTCAGATAACCCTTGTCTGTAAAATTCCCCTCAACTCCAAACATACGATTTGCAACAGCCGACAAAGCGGCTCTTACCTGCCCATTCGAAACCCCATCCGGCAATTGATCCATTAGTGCCAGCTGTGATAGTGGTTGGAATGCCCCCAACCGATACGTGATCGACCTTCCAAATGCAGGAAACGTTCCCTCAGGAGAAATCAACCGTTCTAAGAATGTAGAATACCGCTGCATTCTTTTAAGTTCAAGCCTGTACTTTTCTTCCATTTGTTTTCCCTGTACCTGTAATACGGAAAGGATATCCAGTAACATCGGATGGATCACATAACTGTTATAATAATCGAAATGAAATACCGGTCCATCTTTAAACCACCCATCTCCGGCATACCATTCCTCATGTTTACGTAAAGCAAAATCAATTCGGGAAGGATCATATGCTTCTCCAATTGAAAACAAAAATGTTTCCAGCATGGCAGCAAACAACAACCAGTTATTATACGGAATTTTTACCCTTCTAAGAGATATAAAATGTTCGATATACCGTTTTTTGGTAATGCTGTCCAGCGGCTCCCAGGTTTGTTTGGGTGCCCGAAGAAAACTATGGGCAATAAATGCAGCATCCACCAATGGCTGACCTTCCCTGTGCCAGGTTAAATAATCCGGAGAGTTTGGATTTACAGCGTGAGTATGCGATATCAACAGAAGCTCCAATATTTTAGTACGCAACTTTCCCTCCGGTGTCTCATCCTGAGGCAGGGCCAGCCAGGGTGTGAGCCCTGCTATCAATCGTCCAAATGCTTCCATATAGGCCACCGTTTTATCACGACCATCCCAGGCAGGACTGTATTCGATCTGCATACTTGCCTTTAACTGTCCCCTGCTCATTGGATCGAGTATGGGAATAGCTATTTTAGTTAATAATTCATACCAGAAAATCCTGCTATCTGAGAGGACAGGCCCATCAGCTACCCTGCCAGGCACCATCTTTTCTGGAAAAATCCATCCCAGACCCAGGAATGATGCTGTTTGCAGAAATTTTCTTCTTGCTGTCATCGCTTAACGCAGTTCTATCTCTATGACTTCATCTGCGCTGTCAAATAAAATACCTTCGGTTTGTAGTATCAACCCTTCGGCCTGCTGCTTAAACTTTACCGGCTGTCGATTGATAAATACCTGCACCTGCTTTACTTTCTCTTTAAATCCTGGTAACAGTATCATGTTTCCATAGGGCTGTTTGAAAACATGCAGGTAAATTTTTCTGCCCTTCTGGGTACTCACTCCCCAGGGCTGCGGCGCTATCGGCCCTCCACGTGTTCCATAAATCGTTTCCCCATATTTCTCCAGCCATTTTCCGGCTGCAGCCAGGGTATCAGTAAACTCCGGTTGTATCTGCCCGTTAGGCATAGGTCCCACATTCAACAGGAGATTGGCATTTCTTCCTGCAGCACCCACCAGTAATTGAATTACCTGACTTACTGTCTTATACTTTCGGTCTGTAATATTATAACCCCAGGCACCATTGATGGTTTCACAGGTTTCCAACGGCACTTCCTGCGAAGCTTCCTGGAAACTCAAGCCCGATTTATTCTCACCGGGTAAATCCCGTTCAAACATCTGGAAATCTTCTCCGGGTAAGGGAGTCAGGTGATGATTGTTCCCAATCATACATTGCGGTTGAAGGGAATGAATCAATCCATATATCTCCTCATAACGCCAATCTATACGCGAACTCCTGTCATGTGCTCCTTCCGGATTGGTCTGATCCCAATGCCCATCAAACCAGATTGACATAATCTCTCCATAATTCGTCAGCAATTCGGTGAGCTGGTTCTTCATGAACTGCAGGTAAGATGCATAATTTCCCTTTCCGGTACGACCTGTTCCTTGTCCGGTACGGCCAGTTTCATGCGGATAATCATCACGGTACCAATCCAGCGTGGAATAATACAATCCCAGCTTAATACCTTCCTTTTTACAGGCAGCCGCCAGTTCCTTCAACACATCCCGCTTAAACGGTGTATTAGTGATTTTCCAATCAGATTGTTTGGTATCCCAATTGGAAAATCCATCATGATGGCGTGTTATGAAAACTATGTATTTCATTCCGGCATTCTTGGCTGTCTGCACCCACTTATCCGCGTCAAACTGCGCAGGATAAAATGCCGGCAATAATCGTTTGTAGTCCTCTACCTTGATGTTCCGGTTATTCATCACCCACTCTCCATCCCCCAGCATGCTCGACAAACCCCAATGGATGAACAATCCGTATTTGTTATCCTGAAATGTTTTTCTGGCCTCCAGGTTGGCTGGAGTAGGTGTATAAACCTGGGCTTGCAATGAAATACACAGCGCGAGCCCGCCTATACAGGCCGAGAATTTTGAAAGGACTGAAACTAGCATCAGAATATCGTTTATTGCCCTGAAATTAAGGGTAATTTCAACGGTATCCGGGTTGCGATCTTATTGGTTTTTACCTGATCCTTCTGAAGCTTTCACCAACTCCTCCCAATATTCAGCTGCTCTCCGCGTATGCGGAATTACAATCGTACCTCCAACAATATTGGCTACCGCAAATACTTCATATACCTGCTCCGTTGTTACCCCCAGCTCGAAACTTTTTCCCAGGTGATATTTTATACAGTCGTCACAGCGCAAGACCATACTGGCTACCAATCCCAGCATTTCCTTGGTTTTCTTATCAAGCGCCCCCTCATCGTAAGTATTGGTATCAAGATTCCACAATCTTTTCATTACCAGGTTATTCTTACTGAGGATGACCTCATTCATTCTCGCCCGGTAATCATTAAATTCCTGAATTAACGTACTCATACATTTTCTTTAATTTGGCAAATGTAGGAAGGCAAAAAAAAATTAAGGATATTGAGCCTTCTTGAAGTTTACCGATTATGAAGCTACTGAACTACAGATTTCTGACCGTACTGGCAATGGTAATTTCCTGCTCCCTGGGAGCCAACGCCCAAGTGATTGACTCCATCCTGATTAAACTGGATAATGAATACCCCCAGGAAAAAATCTATGTACAGTACGATAAAGCAGCCTATACCCCCGGGGAAACCATTTGGTTGAAAGCCTATATCATGGTGGGTTCTACCATCACCACCATCAGTAATAACCTGTACACGGAACTGATCGATGCGGGAGGAAAAATCCTCGACCGGCGGATCAGCCCAATTGCTATCGGCGGTGCCGCCGCCGCTTTTGATCTGCCCGAAAATCTGAAGGATTCCATTGTGTACATCCGGGCCTATACCCGCTGGATGCTCAATTTCGATTCTGCCTTCCTTTATACAAAAGCGATTCCGGTTTTACAACCCTCAGCCAATGCTGGCGCTACGGCAAAACCTGCAGCCACCAATACACCTCAGTTTTTCCTTGATTTCTTTCCCGAAGGCGGCGACCTGGTGCAGGGTGTTCCCTCCCGGGTGGCTTTCAAAGCAACTGATAAAAGAGGACTACCAATTACCATTAACGGGGATATTCAGAACTCAAAGGGGACTAAAGTAGCCAGTTTCTCCTCCACTCATAATGGTATGGGATTCTTTGAACTAACACCCCTGGCAGGTGAATCCTATAAAGCCAGCTGGAAAGATCCCGCCGGAAAAATGCAGCAAAAAAACCTGCCAGCCAGTAAGTCCCAAGGGGTTGTGCTGAAACTTGAAAACAACCTGGCCGGCATTCAATACAGTGTGAAAAGAAAGGAGGGAGAAAATCCGGCAATAGAAGCAGTGCAGGTGGTGGCACAAACCCAGCAACAAATGATTTATCGTGCTAAGGTCAACCTGACAAAATCCGCAGAGGTGAAAGCTATTATTCCTATTGAAAATGTACCTGCCGGTATTGTACAGGTAACGCTGTTCACAGAAGATAATAAACCACTGGCAGAACGAATTGTGTTTGTAAACCGCCAGGATTATTATTTCATTACCGATCTGAATGTGCCCCTGAAAGGAATGACTAAGCGGGATCGAAACGTAATCCAGATTGATGTTCCTGACGAAATTCAATGTAATCTCTCCCTGTCCGTTACCGATGCAGATATCAATCCGGTTCAAAAGGGCGAAGAAGATATTTACTCCGGTTTATTGCTCAGCCCTGATCTGAAAGGCTATATCCATCAGCCAGGTTATTATTTTTCGAGCGAAGCAGATTCAGTAGCCAGGCACCTGGACCTCGTTATGATGACCAATGGATGGCGCCGTTTCAAATGGGAAGAGGTGCTGGCTGGAAAATTTCCAGAAATTAAACACAAACCAGAAGATTACATTAATGCAATTGGTAAAGTAAGCGGCCTCACCAAAAGTGAACTTACCAATCAGGAACTAACAGGGATCCTTACACTAAAAGGAGGCGGACAGCAATTCCTTTCCATTCCGGTTGCCAATGATGGGAATTTCAAACTGGGAGGTATGGTCTTTTATGATACTGCCAAACTTTATTACCAGTTCAATAATGATAAAAACAAACTGCTGACTACCAAAGCACTGATAGATGTGAAGCCCGCCTTTTTACCGGGCGCAATTCCTTTCTCCACAGCCGGTCGACCTGTTCCTGTATTTACCAGGTTGGATCCGAAAGCAATTGAAAAATCCTTGCTGATGGGAGAAAAAAATCTCGCTGCAGCAGAAGCCGCACGTAAGGTTCAAACCCTGGAAGGTGTAACTGTAACTGCAAAAGTTAAGTCCAAACAGGAAAAAATGGAGGAAGAATATACTTCCGGATTATTCCGCGGGCAAAATGATTATACGTTTATCGTTGAAGATGACCCGGCTGGAAGAGGAGCCATGACCGTGCTGCAATACCTGCAGGGCAGAGTGGCGGGACTACAGATTTCAGGAATGGGCACAAACATGTCGATGAGCTGGAGAGGTGGAGTTCCTTCTCTCTTTTTGAATGAGATGATCAGTGACTTATCTATGGTACAGAATATTCCAATGACCGATATTGCCATGGTAAAGGTATTCAGACCGCCCTTCCTGGGTGCTCCTGGAGGTGGTAGCGGAGGTGCAATCGCTGTATATACCAAAAAAGGTGCGGCTGCCAATGATAATATCAAAGGATTAAACTTTGCCACCATTCCGGGATATGTGCCTCAAAAAGAATTTTATTCTCCTGATTACATGCGGTATGATCAACGGCACGACCAGGAAGATAACCGCACTACACTATTCTGGAACCCCTTTATTATAACTGATAAGGACAACCGAAGAATTCTGTTTACCGTTTACAACAACGATAGCACAAAACGCTGGAGAATAATTGTGGAAGGAGTTAACGTGGAAGGAAAACTGACACGTATGGAACGCATCGTAGAATAAAAGAGAAAGAATAACCGGTCAGGTTAACCTGACCGGTTAAATCAGATTACCAGCGGCTTCCGCTGTTGTTGTTGCTGAAAGAACGACGGTTACCACCACCACCGTTGTTGCTGCGCTCTTCACGAGGCTTGGCAACAGTTACGCGGATAGCACGACCTTCTACCATACCACCATCCAGTTCAGCGATTGCTTTCTGGGCAGCTGCATCATCAGACATTTCAACAAAACCGAAACCACGGCTTTTGTTGGTGAATTTGTCCATGATAACACGGGCAGATGTTACTTCGCCATACTCAGCGAAAAATTCTCTCAGGTCTTCGTCTTCAACATTGAAGCTCAGGTTTGAAACGTAAATGTTCATGTAAATAAAAAAATGATAATAAAAAATGAGCGATACGATACGGGCGGGAGAAATCAGATAGCAGAATTTGCGTAGCAGAATAACTCGATCCTAACCGGGATCAATAACTCAATAACGCGGCAAAGCTAGACTATAATACTGGTTCCGCCAAATGTATCCTTATTCTAAGCTTTTCTTGCCAGCAGTCCGCTTATCAATACCAATACAGCAGCGGCCAGGAAGGGAGCTCCGGGAAAATACAACGGTGTGCCGGTTTTCGTAAAAAAAGAAAACAACCTGGTCATCAGGAGTGGGCCAACAATGGAAGTGGCGCTCATCAGGCTGGTTAGTCCGCCTTGCAATTCGCCCTGTTCACTGGGAGGAACCACTGTAGATATATACCCTTGTATGGATGGCATCGTTATACCACCCAGGCAATACACTACAGAAAAAACAAACATCATCCAGGTCTCCGTAGCAAAAGCGAATAGCAGAAAACCAAGGCTGTACAGAAATAATCCGGTATAAATACTTCGCTGATACCCAAGCTTTGGCATTATTATCCTGATCAAACCTCCCTGCACCAGGGCCACCATCAATCCCACCAACCCCAGTGAATACCCGATCATTTGCTCTGACCACCCAAACTTTTCTATATTATAATAGGTCCAGGTCGTTTGCACCGCATGCGCTGCTACATAAATCAATACCAGCGATATAACAAGCCCGGACACCTCCGGATATTTGCGCAGTTGTTTGAACGATCCCAGTGGATTTGCCCGCTTCCATTCAAACTTTCGCCTGTTGGCTACCGACAAAGATTCAGGTAATACAAAATAACCATACAACGCATTCAGGAGACTTAAGCCCGCAGCTGCAAAAAACGGTATACGCGCTCCGTATTCTCCTAAAATGCCGCCTAGTACAGGTCCAATGATAAATCCCAACCCAAATGCAGCTCCAATCATTCCAAAGTTCTGTGCCCTGTTTTCAGGCGTACTGATGTCAGCAATATAGGCAGAGGCCGTAGTAATACTGGCACCAAACAATCCTGCTATAATTCTGCCTACAAACAACCATCCGATGGTTGGAGCAAATGCCATTAAAACATAATCAATACCAAACCCCAATAACGAGAATAACAACACCGGCCTCCTGCCATACTTATCACTCAGGTTACCTAACACCGGGGCACAAACGAATTGTGTAATTGCATAGGCAAAGCCTAACCATCCGCCATAATCTGCTGCGTCACTAACATTTCCATGAATCAGTTCACTTATTAATTTGGGTATAACCGGTATGATTATAGCTAATCCGGTTACATCAACAATGAGAGTAATGAAAATGAAGCTCAGCGCGGCTTTCCGGTTCTTCAACATATATGCATTAAGGACTGCAAATTACATACGGAATCGATTGCGTACGATTTATTATATCAAACATTGTATTTTAATGGTTTGAACACAGTAGCATGAACCAAACCCAAACACCTAAGAGTCAGGCCTATGCGCTGGCAATTATCGCCGTTTTGTTTTTCATTTTTGGCTTTATTACCTGGTTGAACAGTACACTAATTCCCTTCTTAAAACTTGCCTGCGAACTGGAATCCGATATGCAGGCTTTCTTTGTTACTACCGCCTTTTATATGGCCTATTTTTTCCTCGCCATCCCCTCCGCCTGGATATTGAAAAGATCCGGCTATAAAAATGGCATGGCACTCGGCCTCGCAGTAATGGCGCTGGGTTCCCTGGTTTTCATACCCGCTGCCAACGACAGGAGTTTCCCTCTCTTCCTGATTGGGCTTTTTGTACAGGGAGCCGGACTCGCTCTTTTACAAACCGCTTCCAACCCTTATGCCAGTATACTCGGGCCAATTGAAAGCGCTGCCAAACGTATTAGTATACTTGGCGTTTGTAATAAGATTGCCGGTATTCTAAGTCCGCTTATACTGGGTGCCATCGTGCTCAAAAATGCGCAGGCCATTGAAGAAAAGGTTCTGGCAACTTCTGATCCCTTGCTCAAATCCGAACTGCTGACCGAACTTACCGGCAGGATCATTCCACCTTATATTGTAATCGCTGTCTGCCTGTTTATACTAGCCTTCCTGACCTATCGCTCCGGATTACCTGAAATTGAAGAACCAAAGGAGGAAGCTTCCGGTACCAATCCCACCCGCGCATCTGTATTTTCCTATCCACACCTTCTCCTGGGCGTTCTATGTCTTTTTCTCTACGTTGGTGTGGAAGTGCTGGCCGGTGATGCCATCGGAACCTATGGCAAAGCAATGGGGATGAGCCTGGATGAAACCAAATATTTTACTTCCTATACCCTATTCGCTATGTTGCTTGGGTATATCATCGGCATTTTCACGATTCCAAAATACCTTTCCCAACAGGGAGCCCTTCGCTATTCCGCCATTCTTGGGCTGTTGATCTCCGTAGGGATCTATTTTGCTTCAGGATACACCGCTATTTTCCTGATTGCAGCACTTGGACTCGCGAATGCCCTTATGTGGCCCGCCATCTTTCCGCTGGCAATCGATGGTATTGGGAAATACACACAGATCGGTTCCGCCTTTCTGATTATGGGTATTGCCGGTGGAGCAGTGGTGCCGCCTTTATACGGATGGCTTAAGGATACACAAGGACTTTCCAACCAGCTTTCCTTCTTCCTCTGCTCAGCTCCGGCTTATCTCTATATCCTCTATTACGCAGCCAAAGGATTCAAAGCCGGAAAAAAGTTTGCATAGGTTTCAGAAGCCTTGGGCAGAATGCTGACCAATGGTTCGGCATTGCTGCTTACCTTTGCGGCCTATCCAACCAACTGCAATGGACAACCAAACCTTTGATTTCGGAATGGTGGGACTCGGTGTAATGGGCCGTAACCTCCTGCTGAATGTTGCCGATCATGGCTTTAAAGCCATCGGCTTTGATAAAGATCTACAGAAAACCCGGTACTTTGAAGCTGCTGCAACCCCCGGTACCATCGTTAAAGGAGTGAATACTCTCGAAGAGATGGTGGCGCAACTTTCCCTGCCCCGGCGTATCATGATCCTTGTTCCTGCCGGTAAACCCGTGGACGATGTAATAGAAAGCCTCTTACCGCTTATTAGCAAGGGCGATATCATTATTGACGGCGGCAACACCTACTATACGGATACACTTCGCCGGTATGAATACCTGCAACCCAAAGGAATCCATTTTATCGGGATCGGCGTTTCCGGTGGCGAAGAAGGTGCCCGCACTGGTCCTTCCATGATGCCTGGTGGAGATGAAACCGCCTGGCAACAACTTAAACCTGTCCTTTCTTCCATCGCAGCCAAAGTAAATAATGAGCCTTGCGTGGATTATATGGGAAAGGGAGCTGCAGGCCATTTCGTGAAAATGGTACATAACGGTATCGAGTATGCGATCATGCAGCTCATCTGCGAAACCTACGACCTGTTGCGTCGGGGTGGAAATTTCAGCAATGAAGAACTGCACCAGCTCTTCACCACCTGGAATGAGGGCGAATTGAAATCCTACCTCATTGAAATTACCGCTGCCATCTTCAAAGAGATGGATCCTGAAACAGGGACTCACCTGGTTGATCAGATTCTTGATAAAGCAGGTTCCAAGGGCACTGGTAAATGGACTTCCCAGATCGCAATGGACCTGGGTGTGGCTATCCCCACTATTGATATGGCCGTTACCATGCGGGCCATCTCAGCCCTAAAAACCGATCGCTTAACCGCTGAAAAACTGCACACTGAGTTAATCAGCCGGAATTCCAATGCATCCGCATCTGAATCGCTGTCGCTCGATAAAGCCGCACTTGCAGAAGATTGTCGCAAAGCACTTTTTGCAGCAGTAATTCTTTCCTATGTGCAGGGCATGGCCATGCTGCATACCGCCTCCAAAGAATTGTCCATGGATATTCCGTTGCATAACGCCGTTAAAGTATGGCGTGGTGGCTGTATCATCCGGTCTACCCTGCTGGAAACTTTTTACGAAGCCTACCTTCGCAACCCTTCCATAAGCAATCTGCTGCTCGATGGTAAAATCGCTACCGTTGTAGCCAGTCAAATCAGCTCTCTGCGGAAAACGGTGAGCCTGGCAGCATTAAATGGCTTTACTGCAGGCGGACTCATGACAGCCCTTAGCTATTATGATGCGTTCACTACCGGCAGATTGCCGCTGAACCTCTTACAGGCCCAGCGCGATTATTTCGGTGCACACACTTATGAAAGAGTGGATCGCGAAGGGAAATTTCATACCCAATGGACCTGAGAACTGCAAATTCAACAAACTCAAAAATCATGTCTGCTACTCATAAAAGACCTGCCTCTTCTCTGATTTTTATTTTCGGTGGAAGTGGTGATCTCAATCACCGCAAACTTTCTCCTGCCCTCTATAATCTCTTTATCGACGAATGGATGCCCGAAAAATTTGACATCGTGGGTATCGGCCGCCGTCCTTATGATAATGAATCTTATCGCAAACACCTGTTTAACGGGATTCAGCAATTCAGTCGCCGTAAAGATGACCAGGGTGGCAAATGGCAAGTGTTCGCCGATCATGTTGCCTATCTCCAGATGGATGCTGAAAAGGAGGAAGAATATGAAAAAATTGCCGAGATCGTAAAAATCAAGGAAGCTGAATACGGAGAGCATCCCAATGTGATCTTTTACCTGGCTGTAGCACCCCAACTCGTACCGGGTATCGTTAGTAAACTGGGACCGCTCAATATCTGTGCAGACACCAAATGTACCCGTGTAGTCGTAGAGAAACCTTTTGGTCACGATCTCGCGTCGGCCCTGGAGCTGAATAAGCTGCTGGCCGGAATGTTTGATGAAAAACAGATTTACCGGATCGACCACTACCTGGGAAAGGAAACCGTTCAGAATATCCTGGCACTCCGTTTTGCCAATGCGCTGTTCGAGCCGATCTGGAACCGGAACTATATTGACCATATTCAGATTACCGCTTCTGAAACCGTTGGAGTGGAAGGCAGGGGGGATTTTTATGAAAGCTCCGGAGCCCTTCGCGACATGGTACAGAACCATATCCTGCAATTGCTTTGTATGGTGGCCATGGAAGCTCCCGTTAATTTTGATGCCGATGAAATCCGGAATAAAAAAGTAGATGTATTACACGCCCTGCGCAAAATCTCAAAAGAAGACGTACATAAAATGGCGGTTCGGGGCCAATACAGTGAAGGCTGGATGAAAGGTCAGCAGGTACAAGGATACCGGCAGGAGAAAAATGTAGCCGCCGACTCAACGGTTGAAACCTTTGCCGCGGTGAAATTCTATATCGACAACTGGCGCTGGCAGGATGTTCCTTTTTATGTCCGTACCGGAAAACGCATGGCCGATAAGGAAACCATTGTAACCGTTCAGTTTAAAGCAGCTCCGAACTTTGCTTTCCCCCCGGAATCTGCCGAAACCTGGAGAGCCAACCGGCTTACTATCAGCATCGCGCCGGAAATGGATATCCGGCTGCGTTTCCAGGCGAAAAGACCCGGTCAGGACCTTACCCTCAGCCCGGTGGACATGATTTTCAGTTACCAGGATGCCTATGAAGAGCATGAGCCAGAAGCCTATGAAACCCTGCTGCTCGATGTAATGGAAGGTAACGCCACCCTGTTTATGCGGGAAGATCAGGTAGCAGCTGCCTGGAAAGTGATTATGCCGATTCTTGAAGCCTGGCAGCAACGACCACCGGTGGATTTTCCCAATTACTCACCAGCTTCCTGGGGCCCCGAGGATTCCGAAGCCCTGATTGCCCGCGATGGCCGAAACTGGGCCTCCCTTCCTGAGCCCCACAAAGAACGCTAACCCCTCACCGGTCGGGTAGCACCCGACCGGTAAAACCTACTATATGCAACTCCACATCTTCCCTAACGCAGAAGCGGTAGCTTCCGAAGCAGCACATTTCATCGTTCACCGGATCAGGGAAGTGCTGAGCCGACAGGATCGGTTTACTATCTGTTTATCAGGCGGTTCCACACCCAAACGCCTGCACCAGTTACTGGCGGAAGAACCCCTGCAAAGCCAGGTTGATTGGAGTAAAATTCATGTATTCTGGGGCGATGAACGGTATGTACCATTGGAAGACGAGCGCAATAATGCCAGGATGGCGTATGACACCCTGTTAAATAAAGTGAATATCCCGGAAGAGCAAATCCATGTTATGCGGACGGATTATGATAGTCCGGCTGATTCGGCCGCCGCCTATGAAAAAATCCTACATCAGTACTTTGACAATCAACCACATAGCTTTGATCTTCTCATTCTAGGAATGGGTGATGACGCCCATACGCTTTCTCTTTTTCCAAATACAGAGGTAATTCATGAGAACACCCGGTGGTGCAGTTCTTTTTTCCTGGAACAACAGGATATGTTCCGGGTAACCATTACCCGGCCGATTGCCAACCAATCAAGCTGTATCTTATTCCTCACGACCGGGTCGGGCAAGGCAAAAGCATTGGCAAACGTACTGGAAGGACCAAGAGATATCGACCAATACCCTTCCCAATCCGTTCAAGCCACAGAAGGAACTACCATTTGGATGGTGGATGAGGCTGCTGCGGCAGCACTCGAACGTCGTTGATCCATCCCCCTGAATTCCTGCAGAAAATACGGTTAGGCCCGAATAACTACGGTTATTTTTGGGTAAAAATGCTATTCATCGAAGAAAATCGCCTTATCATCGAATATAGGTGCTTACCCTTAGTTGAATTGATCTAAGTGTTTACCTTTGTGTTGTCATCGGTAGAAACCCTATACCGATCTACAGATTAAACCTTATCTACCCTATACCAGAATCGATCCTCGTCCTACCAAAAGCCGATTAAAAAATTAATCGTACCAGAAATGAAAACTATTCTTATTAAGAGCATACCCATGCTCTGCCTGACCATCTTATGCGCTGTTTCCAGCGAAGCGCAGTTCAATAACGGGGCTATTCCCGCTAACCGATCAAATGCTTTATTGGCTCAACGTTTTCAGGGACTTCATCCAAACGAAGGTGATGCTGAAGTGATTTACGGAACACCGGACTTAACAGCAAGAGGAAATAGCGATGATTTTGATTTTGAAAATGAAACAGAAATCCGTTTCACAATTAGCTATAACCCCTCAAGAGATGAATTCACCAATAATGTGGATACTTATGACAACAGAGGACGCCGGGAAGACAGAGGAAATGGAAGAATTAATAACCTCCGCAATTTTTTAGGCAATCGTAAAAGTGCTGATCTCGCCAATATGAATTACCTGCAGTTGGATATGGGTATTGGAAACAATGGAAATAATCGTGGTACTATGATTATTGACCAACTGGTACTGAATGGCAGAAATATTCAGGAAACTTATACGGTAAGCCGGGGCAACAACAACTCTGTCCATCTTCTCGATGCTACACTTGCCAATGGATTTACACTGACTGGTCGTATGCGGATTACTGGAGATTTTCACAGTAATAGCAACACACGCCGTAGCAATTTTGTACAGTTTTCTACTGGTTACTTCTTTGATTTTGCAACCCTTCCCCTGGAATTCACCAGCATAAAAGGGTTCGCAGAAAATGCACAGAACCGAATCAATTTCACAACCGCTGATAACCACGAAGCGAAGATCTTCTACATTGAGCGTTCTCAGGATGGTATGAAATATGAAACCATTGGCCAGGTAGCAACTGTTAGCGGACGTACAGGTCAGTATACCTTTATTGATAAAACACCTTTACAGAATGGCTTTTACCGGATACGTGGTGTGAACATACTGGACCGCATGGTATATTCTGACGTGATCCGCATTAATCAAAGCTTTAGCACCATGCGTGTAATCAACCAGGTTGGTCGTACGGAATTAATATTCTCTGAGTCGAAAGCAAGAAATATCAAATTGTTCTCCTTCTCAGGTCAACTTGTAAAACAAATAAATTTCAATAGCAACCGTCACGCTTTTGATCACCAGGGACTGCAAAAAGGTATGTACGTTATGCAGGTGAATGGTGAAGCAATCAAAATCATGGTGCTTTAAAAATACTGCACGGTTCGATTAATTTGGAAGGTGCAGAGGATCACTTCTGGTAGAGTTCCTGGACTGTCCGTTTTCTAACAAGCGCAGCCAGGAATCTTTTTTTTATTTAGCCTGAACACTATCGTACACCACCACTTTCTCCCAAAGCATGCTGCATTCCTCAATAAATTTGAGATGAATTGGATCACTCTGGTAAACTTCCTGGTCTGCATCATTTTTAAATACCAGTAGCCAGGACACTTGATAACTGCGTTCAATCACCTCCCGATTGGTAGCTGCCGGAACACCGATATGAGCTGATTCAATCGTTTTAGCCTTGGTTAGTTTTTGTAATCCCGCTATCAGCTTTTGCTTGTCTTCCTGGCTATCGGGATTTTTTAGCCAAAAGAATACATGATGAATAAACTTGTTCCTGAGTTGGGCAGTTTCTCCTTCCAAAGAGGCCGCGCCAAGTCCTAATCCGCTCATAATTGTAAGTTTTCCGGTTGATGAAATGAATTCACGACGGGATTGTGTATCCATGTTTACTTGCTTTAAAGTGTTGAAACTACGATTTTTTTTTGCGCAGCACCCATACGGTAAGTCCAGCCATCACAACCCCAAAAGCTATCAGCCCATACATCCAATTCATCTTTTTTGTCGGCTTTGGTATTTCCCTGATCACTAAAAACTGGTTGGGTTTCACATTGGTGAGTACTTGTGTATTTCCTCCCGTCCATTGCACAATCAGAGAATCAATGAGTTGATTCGACCCTATCCCGAAATGCGCATGAATGGAATTCTGAGAAACATGACTCGATCCGCCGCCATCAATCTCGCGGATCATCGCGGTTTTTCCAACTACCAGTTTAACCCGGGAGCCAATCCCATTGGACTCTGCATCTACACCTTCCAGCGCTACAGAAATCCAGTTGCCTGTTTTGGAATCATTGCGGTATAAGCGGGTAACAGAACTTGCAGGGTATTCGGGGCAAATTGCTTCCTGGTTAACCACCAGTACATCCAGATCACCATCCTTATCATAATCAAATACCACAGAGCCCCTTCCCATACCATAATCCTGCAATCCAACCTGCCTTGCAATTTCCTGAAACCTGCCCCCCGTATTTTCAAAAAAATAATCGCCAATAGGATTACAGTTGGGGTTCAAGTCACCATTTGCAACATATAAATCCAGATCGCCATCCTGATCAAAATCCGCAAAATTCGCTCCCCAACTTATTGCGATATAATTACAACCCAACTCCTTAACACGATTGACAAAAAATTTCCCTTTCCCCTCATTTACCATAAACCAGTTAAACCGGATATTGGTCATATAATAATCCATCCAGCCATCATTGTTGAAATCACCCGCAGCTGCACTCATTGAGTTGATCCGTAAGTCCATTTGTGTAGGTTTACCTACTTCCTGAAAATAAACGGAAGGGTATTTATTTTCATACATGAGGTTGGGAGTACGTTTATATCCAAAATCATGATTGATATACAAATCCTGATCGCGATCATTGTCAAAATCTGTAAAAATACCCCCAAATCCAAAACCGGCAGTGTTTAAACCATACCCTGCACCCACCTCCCGAAATCGTTTCCCTTTTTCATTTAGAAACAAATAGCCTTTTGCAATCTGATTCGCACCCACTACTGTTTCATCGGTTATATTGCCAAGGTTACCTGTAAATTCATTGAAATAATTTCCAATGTAAAGATCCGGCCAGCCATCTGCGTTGATATCGCCAAAACTTGAACCAGTACTAAAAGAAAGTAGTTTTCCGAAACCAAATTCTTCGGTTACATCCAGAAACCCTCCCTTCCCGTTATTCAGAAATAATAAATTAATCGCTCGCGGAATAGCCGGTGGGTTTTTAATGGTTGTCATTGTAGTAATCGCCAGATCGGGCCAGCCATCCCGATTGATATCCGCACTTGCCACACCATTGGTAACATAATTACGGGTTGTGGTTAAACCGGCAGCCTCCAGCATCTCGCTGAATGTTCCATCCCCATTGTTTTTATATAGCTGATCTGAGTTTTTACCTCCTGTTATATACAAATCTTCCCAACCATCTTTATTAAAATCAAATACACAGGCGCCACCGCCAAACAATCCCTCATGTACTTTATATACATGCCGGATACCTGCTTCTGAACTAATATCAGTGAACTTCAGTTGCGCCATTAAGGGAGAAAATGCAAGCAGTATTAAGCCGTTTAACAGGACAATTATTTTTTCCATTTCAGGCGATTTACATTTTGACCAATTTCTTTTCCTTTCTCCAATCCTTTTTCATTATCCATGGGTATATGGATACCACCATAAAAACGTGAATTAGCTGTTTCTTCAGCAGCAGCCCAAAAGGAGTCAAAGGTTCTTGCTTTAAAACCAACTTTGCGAATTGGATCTTCCGGTTTTCCCACATGTGAGCTATCTGTAAACCGAAAGGAATCTCCATACAGGTCTGTCAGAACTGTTGCTGCCGCCGCTGCTTGAATGGCATGCCCTGAAGGGAAGGCCGGGAATGGCGGATCTGGCCAGAATGACTCCCATGTTGGATCAATATGTTCTGGTATATAGGTATTGGCTCTCTCCGTATAATATTGAAATTTCCACTTCCAGCAATTCCTGAAGGCATCTGAAACGGCAATGCCTATGCGCGCATAGGTCTCTGCACAGGTGATCAGATCCGGCTGCTGCTGGCGGATTGCTATCGTTCCCAATGAATAGGAGTGACCAGGTGGAGTAAAACTTACATCAGGATCATCTCCCCACCAGATAGCAGCTTCTTTTTCCTCCAGGGTAAGCATTTTATTTTTTTCATACACCTGCCGGAACTGCTCAAAATACGGAGACCCGGGTGTCGTATCATAGGGCAACGGCACCGGTGCGTCCATCACTGAATCCGCTACCAGAAAACATCGGTTTTTGCCCCAATGCGGATGAAGTGGATAATGACTGAACGACTGTGCATACAACGGCGGCTTCCACGATCCTGGAAATGTCCGGATCGGTAGTTGTTTGTCAAAGTTTTTTAAATAGGCCCTGTGACCACCATCCGTTTTTGACCACTCAAAGATTTGCCTGGCGATAGTTTTGCCATATTGAATGGATCTTAAAAATTGCTCTTCATCTTTAACCTGTTTTCTCCATCGCTGTTCAATTGCCGCCTCCAGTGAGTCAATTCGTTTTTTATTGGCTGCACTGGTTTGTATATAAATAGATCGGAGTATTTCTGCCTGGCCTGCATTTAATGCAAGTTGCCAATTGTAAACAAACCCTTTTTCAGGCAAGGCCAGTGAACCCAATCCATTCAATTGAGGGGCAACAGATTGGTGATCTGAATATCCCTGTACAATGGACTCGTACATCGTAAGTCCGATATATCCAAAGGCTCTTGATGCAAATGTTGGCGAATTGGAAGGCGTATTTTGCGTCAGGTAAGTTGTCATTTCTGCCCACATCGTGGTCAGTTCCGCATCCGTTGGTGGAGGCAATACAGAAGGCTTGCAGGCACAAATTAATATCGTCCACAATAAAAGTGGCCAGCAATACTTTCGGTTATTGACTCCGTTCAGCATTCTGTTTATTTTCTAATTGTAACTGCTTTTACTGGTTCACCAACTACTCCAATTAATACTTTATCGTTTACCTGAAGAATAGATCGGATGTTTCCGCGAATAGCCAGTCCGGATTTCAAATTGGAAACCCATGCAAATCCTCCCTTCCCGTCCCCCTGCAACAATCCGCCATAGGAGGCATCCATCTTGCCCAGCCTGATTTTGGCTGAGCCGCTGTTGCCACCAAATAAAATGTCCAGGTGACCGTCTCCATTGAAATCCAGGGGTTCGAAGGCATATGCCGGTGAGTATTGTACCTCAGCAGGTAACGATGACTTCACCCATTTTCCATCTGCCGTACTCAGGTAAAGAACCGTCTCCGTTTGAGTTGCCTGCAAATGGCCTGCATTGTTTAATGCAGACTTATCAAAGAGTTCATCCATCGTTACATCCGCGTAAGTTTTGAAATTCGAAAATCGCTTACGCATCACCGGGAGCTGTCCTATCAATTCATCACGTGTCAGGTAGGGATACTTTTTCCCCTGCAAATACGTACTGAATATCGGATCAACAGAACCATTCCCGTCAAAATCGGCATAATACATTTCAGCAGGCTCCTTTTTACTGATACGTATTTGTGTATTCAGTCCCAGGTTGCCTGCCAGTATATCCGGTTTTCCATCTTCGTTTACATCGGCTGTCACTATTGTATTCCAGAATCCAGATTCAGCATCCGGTAAAAATTCAGCTGTACGATTTTTTAATTTTCCATTTTGATTTCCAAATACGGATACCGGCATCCATTCACCTGCTACAATCAATTCTTTCTGCTTGTCGCCATTCAGATCCACCCATAGCGCCGTTGTTACCATGCCTATTTTTTCCAGTTCCGGTGCCAGCTCAGCAGTAGCATTCCTGAAATTACCCTTTCCGTCGTTCACCAATAGAGCAGATACCGGCGGTTCCGGATAACGGCCGGGCACCACTCTTCCTCCCACAAAAAGATCCAATGAACCATCTCCATTGATATCTTCCACAGCAACTGTAGAACCACTGGAACGCAACTCCGGAAGTCCGGATGATTTCGAAAACTCCAGTTTGCCAGAGTTGATGTACAACCGATCCTGCAGTCTCTCATCTCCAGGCTGAAAATCATGATACCCCCCGCTCGCTACATAAATGTCCGCATATCCATCTCCGTTTGCATCAAACACTGCTATTGCAGCATCCTGGAATTGTTTATCCTGCTCAAATACCGGTATTTTTTTTTGTGAAAAGCCGCCCCCCGCTGTTTGAATGTATAGTGCAGTTGGTTCACCAGGAGCGCCCCCTATCAATATATCTTCCAGTCCGTCTTTGTTGATATCTGCCTTCACCATACAGGTACCCTCATGCGAAAACTGGTGCAGTAACAGCGATTGCCGGTTAAAATCATTTATGGTATTGTCTGCAATGCTGTGTTTAACCGGACTTTCAATTGCCCTGAAAATGGGATCAGAATTAATGGGTAACCGGGGTTTTTCAAGTGCATCTTTTTCCTGTAAGGTGACAACCTGATTTGTACCAACCTGCTTCAGGACCTGCACTTTACCACTGTTCCAGGTTACAACCAATGAATCCAAGATAGAATCCTTACCAGTTCCAAAATGTAACTGATAACTTACATTGGATAAATAACCTCTTGCAGGATATTGTTCCAACACCTGCATGCCATGCTTACTGTAACACACCACCTTTGCTCCAATACCTAAGGTATTTGGCGAATTGCCCAGTAATTTAACTCCCAGGTAGTTATTGTCATTTTGTGCAGCAACGGTATTCCGATATACAAAAGCTGGCTGATTGATATTATTAACAATCAGGTCCAGGTCACCATCCTTATCAAGATCGGCATACACGGCACCATTACTATTGGATACCTGGTCCACTCCCCAGCTGGAAGCCATATTTTTAAAACCGGATGCTCCCGTATTTTTAAAAATGTAATTCTTTACGTTGGAAGATGGCATTTGCTGAATAATTTCCATTACATCCTCCCGTTGCAATCTTCCCTTTTGCTCTATATAGGAATTCATGTAATGAATAAAATCAAGGTTAGTATAATCCTTCAGGTAACCGTTTGTAATGTGTAGATCTTTCCATCCATCATTATCAAAATCAGCCAACAAGGCCGACCAGCTCCAGTCCGTATTGGAAACTCCGGCTTGCTGTCCTATTTCACTAAAGGTCCCATTACCATTGTTCAGGTGCAACATGTTGCGCATATATTGGTAATAGAAACCGTTATTAAGGTTCACTGAAAACTTCTCGTAGTTATCAGGTGACATCAGCAGTTTTTGCCTGCGGTTATCTTCCGGTAGCATATCCAGGGTGAATATATCCGTCAACCCGTCGTTATTTATGTCTGCAACATCATTGCCCATTGAAAACTGACTGATATGCCCCATGGCTGTTTCAAGCTGGTTGATAAACCCTCCTTTCTGATTGTTGATATACAGAAAATCAGGCACTGCATAATCGTTTGAAAGATAAAAGTCAGGCCAGCCATCATTGTTGAAATCGCCGATTCCAATTCCCAATCCGTAACAAAGTTCAGAACCATTAATGCCTGAACTAACAGTTACATCTGTGAACCTTCCATCCTGCTGCTTAAAAAGTCTGACTCCTTTTTCCGGATTATCCTGCGCATTCATTTGCCGGGTCTGCACATCATTCAGAATGGGAAGATTCTTGGGATTGTGATTCATCAATAACATATCAAGGTCGCCATCCCGATCATAATCCAGAAAATAGGATTGATTGCTGAAACCCGTTTGTGCAAGTCCGTAAGCTTCTGCTTTCTCTTCGAAAACCGGTATACCCGACGGAGAATTGCCGGTATTGACAAACAATTGGTTCTTTCTTTTTTCCGCCGGCATGGCACCGGAATAACATAGATAAATATCAAGCCTTCCATCACCATTGATGTCTATTGCATTCACGCCGGATTTCCAGGGTCCGGGCCTGCCTCCTGCCATTGATTGCAGGGTAATATCTTCAAACTTAAAATCACCTCTGTTGAGGTAGAACTTATTCTCTCCCATATTAGAGCTGAAGTATAAGTCCTCGAGTCCATCACCATTGAAATCACCGGTTGCAATCCCTGCTCCATTATAAAAATATTCATACATCAGGATATTTGTATTCAACCCTTCCGTAAGTCGGTTCTCAAAGGCAATTCCGGTTTGTTCTGCCGGTAATAATTCAAAAAGGCCGTTTTCAGCTTGATTAGAAGCCGGTTCGTTTCGGTTATTGCAAGCCGTTAAATAAACGACCAGTACTAGTATGATTAAAGAAGGTGATTTCATGAAACAGTTCTATATAAAAAGAATCTATCCCAATTTAGGAATAGATTCTTTTTTATTCTTCTGATCTTTCTTATTAGTATCCTGGATTCTGAATCAGCTTGTCATTCCGATTCATTTCATCCCTCAGGATAGGACGGTAATACATTTTATCATCCCATTTTCTTCGTTCGTTTTCGTTATTGTCGACCACGGTATAGGTGTAGTTATACCGCGACTTATCATGCCGATACGGAATATGTGGAGTGGCACCACTTTTCAGTGTACCATTTACAATGATACTCTTAATACCTCTGCCTACTGTTTCAGCAGCAATCATCCACCTGCGGGCATCATGATACCGGTGTTCTTCGAATGCAAGTTCAACCCGCCTTTCGTTGCGATAACGGTTGACCAGGTCCTGACCGGCATCCGTTACAGCCGGCATACCGGCACGGAAACGAATTTTGTTTAGCCATGCCCGGGCCTCTGCTTCTTCACCCAGTGCTATACAGGCTTCAATATAATTCAAGACAACTTCTGTGTAACGCACAAAGGGCCAGGGTACCAGTTGGAAATTGGACTGGTTATCCGGTAACGCCGGGTTTGGATCAATAAACTTGCGGTTGTAGTAATGCGTCCTCGATCCATTCCAGTTTTCTACGGAAGAGGCACGCGTGTCAATACCATTGATGGTACCGGATCCGTTGTTGTAATAACCAGTTTGGATTTGGCTTACCGGGTCAAGTCCGATTACATCAGAAGGCCGGGGTTTCCAGGGTGCACCATCATACAGAACAGTTGCATAAAAGCGGGGATCACGACCTGTATAGGGGTCGGCTTTATGATCCGGATCATTCCAGTCAAATTTGCTGCCATCCATCATTTCATAATCATCTACCAGTTGTTGAATTGGCGTATTTCCTCCCCAGTTATGATAACCATTCGGGCCATTGTTGATTCCGAAATGCAAACCACCCAGTGGCCAGTTGCTTTCTTGAGTATATAATCCGGAAAGTGTTCTGAAAAAAATCAGCTCAGCTGCAGCAGCAGCATCCGCTTCCGCAGCCTTACTACCGCCACCCATTGATAAGGAAACATAGTTGTTCTTCCCTTCCTCGGCTGATACCGGAGCTGTAAGATCGAGTTTATATCCGGTGCCTGCATCTATCACTGCTTTAGCTGCGTTTTTGGCCGCTTGCCAGCGTGCTGTTCTGTCGCCACCGTTGTACGCTACCAATTCTATATTAGAGAATGAACTAAGCGTAGCAGATTTAGATTTTGCGGTATTCGCATCGTGCAAATCACTGGCAGCATACAGCAATACTCTTGATTTTAATGCCATTGCTGATAATTTGGAGGCGCGACCGGGCGTAACTGGTTTACCCTCCAGCAACAAGGCTGCACTATCCAGATCAGATACAATAGAAGCCACAGTTGCTTCAAAACTGCTCCTCTCAATGCTGTAATCTTCATTTAGACCATACGGACGTTTCACTAGCGGAACACCTCCATAAAAGCGCATCAGTTGCTGGTAGTAATACCCTCTCAGAAAATAGGCTTCTCCCAATAGACGATCCTTTAATGGCTGATCATCAAAGGATGCGCCAGGCAATCTGTTGATGGCAATGTTTGCATCCCGTATGGCTTCATACATGGTATTCCAGCTATAAGTGCCACTGAACCAGGCAGGGTTCGAAGGAGTTTCGGCTCCTTCAGTGAATGTGTTGATATTTCTTCCTGCATGGGTAAACATCGCTTCATCTGTATAAGCTGCCAGCATCTGTTCCTCAAACCCACCATAACCCAGGTAGGAGTATACATTGAACACGAATGCCTGCGCAAGCGGACCATCGGTCCAGGTCGACTCACTCGAAAACTCATTCTGAGGTTCCGTGTTCAGGAAGTCTTTTTTACAAGCACCGGCTGTTACTAAAACTGCCAATGCGATCGTGGTAATTATTTTCCCGTTTTTCATCTGTACTAGTTTAAAAAGTTACACTAAAGCCCAGGTTGATCACTCTCGCCTGTGGATAATAAACACCACTTTCAACGGTTGCTTCCGGATCGTATACTTTCATCTTATCGATGGTAAATACATTCAATCCGTTCGCAAACACGCGGAGATTGCTGATCTTAATGCGCTGCAGTAATTCGGGTGATAAACTATAGCCGATTTCAATATTCTTCAGACGCATATAGTTTTTACTGAACATATAGTAGGTGTTATTACCATAGTTACCTCCGGTGAAATAAGTATCACCCCTGCTGGCCAATCTTGGATGCACACTGCTGGGATTATCAATTGACCACCTGTTCTTATAGAAATATTCCAGGTAGTTACCAATGTCTCCGGACTCTGTCTGAATTCTGATCAACGCTCCGGTAGCTCCCTGGAACAACATACTCATATCAAATCCTTTGTAGCGAAGATCAAAAGTTGCACCATAGTTGAAGGTGGGGGTATTGTTTTTATCAAGTCTCACCGCATCATCCGCATTGATCTTATTATCTCCGTTCACATCTCTGATCTTCATATCTCCCGGTAACAGCTGACCGGTTACGCCACTATAGTCAACCGTGTTTTTATTAATGTCCTCGACATCGCGGAATACTCCGTCGTACTGGAAGGCCAGAAAGGCTCCGATCTGCTTACCTTCCATCCGCTGATAATCCGGAATACCCGGAGTTTCAGACATGAACACCACTTTGTTTTTCGCATAACCACCATTGATACCGGCACGGATAACGAGATCTTTGCCTGCTCTTGCGTTGTAATTCAAGGCAAATTCAAAGCCTCTGTTGTCTACTTCACCCAGGTTCTGAGGTGGCAAACGATCCGCAATACCAGATGAACCCGGCGTAACACCTGTATTAGGTATCAGGATTTTTGTCCGGTTATTGTAGAAGTATTCCAATGTCAGATCAAAGCGGTTATCCAAAAAGCTCGCATCCATACCGATATTATAGTTCTGCGCACGTTCCCAGGTAAAGAAAGGGTTGGGCAGCAACCGCTCGAACAGCGTATTCTGTACCTGGCCGTTGATCGGGTATTGTCCGCTTCCATAAATGGATAAATAAGCAAATTCCTGTAATACGCCATTATAAAGGATTTGGTCATTACCCATCTGTCCATAGGACGCGCGTAATTTCAGGTTATTAATGGCTTTCACATTCCACCAGTTTTCATTGGAAACGTTCCATCCCAATAGAACCCCGGGAAAGAAACCAAAGCGGGAATCTTCCGGGAACATATAGGAACCATCATAGCGCCAGATAAATTCTGCCAGATATTTTTCTTTGTAGTTATACTGCGCACGACCATAATAACCCAAACGGGCGCGCTCATAGGCTCCGCCATCCGTACGTTGGTTGGCCGTTCCACCAGCTGCAATCTGCGCTACTGCAGTAGACAGAAAATCTCTTCTATAAGCAAGAAATCCTTCACCCGAAAAAGTTTCACGGGTAACCCCCACCAACACGCCGATAGAATGATCATCCCCGATACGGGTATCATAATTCAGCATCCCTGTCAGGTTGGTATTCAAAACCGAAGAGTAGGATTGTGTCAGACGCGGATCCGTAAAATTCGAACGTACTGCCCCAACCAGTAAGGGAGTTACACCATCTGCCTCGTAGGAAATCTTATCCCAGCTGTAAAGTCTCCAGGGAGTTTGCCAGGTTTTGTTGGTGGAGGTGGTTTTATCCACAGCGCCCGACAACGTAAGCTTCAGGCCTTTGATCCAGGGATTGGTAATCTCAACGGAACCATTGCCCTGCACAAAATCAGTAGGGTTTTTCTGGTAACCGGTGGCATTGGTTGTAATTACATACGGGTTCTGTCCATTCTCAATATCCGGACCTGGCAATCCATTAGGCCATACCTGCGGCTCAGTAGGACGTCCTCTCATCAGCATTCTGAAGATCGCGCCGGCACTTTCCGTTGGAAAGTTCCTGTCTTCACGCCTGGCAAGAATTCCCACATTAACATTGATATATGGATTTACTTTAGCCGTTAGGTTGGTGCGGAAATTATACTGCTTGTAGTAGGTGGCAGAGTTCTTGTAATAGGCATCCTGGTGAACATATCCTAATGAGGTAAAATACCGTACATTCTCATTACCACCTGTCAGCTGTAAGTTATGCCTTGATTGTGGCGACCAGGTCTTAAATGCATCCCCAAACCAGTCGGTATCAGGATGACCCCAGGGATCACTGCCGTCCCTGAATTTCTGCACAGATTCAGGTGAATACTGAACGCTGGGCACACCGGGATAAGTACCCGTGGCCTGAATGGATTCCCAGGCAGCAGCCCAGTTGGCAGGTGCCACATTCCGGTAAATCGGCAACTCATTCATGATCGTTGCATACTGATAGGCATTTGCCATTTTCGGAATTCTTGCCGGCTGGCTCCAGCCCTGGTTGAAATCATACGTAATCTTTGGTTTGCCGGAAGCCCCTCTCTTGGTAGTTACAAGGATCGCACCGTTTGCCGCACGTGCTCCATAAATAGCAGCAGATGCATCCTTCAATACGGAGATGGACTCAATATCTTTGGGGTTCAAACGCCCCAGACCACCATCCCGGTCCGGAATACCATCAATTACAATAAGCGGACTACTGTTGCCAAGGGTATTATTACCCCGGATGCGCAAGGTGGCACCATCGTATCCTGGTTCACCACTGGTTTGAATTACTACCAGTCCGGGTAAACGACCTGCCAGTGAATTTGATAAGTCTACTGCCGGCGATTTTACCAGAGCTTCACCCTTTACCGCTGTTACTGCACCTGTTACTGTAACCTTTCTTTGCGTACCGTATCCCACTACCACCACATCTGATAACTGCTCATTGGCAGCAGACAGCGTGATCGCAACAGAGTTGGATGCCGTCAGGTCATATTCCAGGGTTTTGTATCCAACAAAACTGAAAACAAGCGTTTTATCGCCTTCACCAATAGTTAGTTTAAATAAGCCATCGTCATTCGTTGTGGTACCGGAAGAACGTCCTTTAACCGTTACACTTGCATTGGCTATTGGATTTCCCTTTTCGTCCGTTACACGTCCGCTGATTTCACGCCCCTGCTGAAAAGGAGCTTCTGCATAACCATCCGGACCAGCAAGAACGGGGTATGGAGATGAAACCCCCAGCCCGAGCGCAGCAGCGAGGATCAGCGCAGCGATGCTCTTTCCTTTTAGCTGGTTAAGTTTAAATGAAGCATTCATTTAAGTAGATTAAAAAATGATTGAATTGGATTAGAGTTAACAGGTGCGAAGGACGCACCCTGCTTTATCGCCAAAATCGGACGTAAAGCATTAGCTATCAATAGATAAACAGGGAATTTTGAATAAGAGGAATAGATCACCCCGAACATGGCGGAGCCAGAGCAGCAATCGTGACATAAAATTGGTTTTAGCTTGGTTACAATGTTGAATATATGTTAAAATTTATAACAGTCAATCAAACACTTAATATTTTTTTAAAAAATGTTAAAAAAAACTAAACATATGTTCAAATTCTTGTAGGTATAAAAAAAGGAGCCTTAGGCTCCTTAAGTGTAAACATTTATAAAATATGAATTTTAGAGGGGATAGCGATTGTCCGCAAGTATTTTCGCGGAGATCCTTCGTCTTGCTTCCTTACTGTTGAAGGCCGCCGCTTTAGTGAAGCGTTTCAAGCCCAGTAGCATCATACGTTGCTCATCACCATCCGCAAAAGCATTGATGGCGTCTTTTCCATATTTATTGATCTTATCGGCCACATCATACAGATAGGTTCTTGCCATATCAGCTTCCAGCTGGCATTGTCCTTCTCCACGCTGGTCAGACAGCTTCATCAGGCGCAGTAAGGCGGATTCCGCATTATAAGTCAGAATGGCCATATCGGCAATATTCATCAGGATTTCCTGTTCAGCTTCGATCTTCATCTGAAGCTTCTGTACAGCAGCCCCCGCAGTCATCAGGATGGCCTTTTTGAAATTCGCGATGAGTTTTTTCTCTGCATCAAATGGTTGCTCATCCCCCGAACCAAAATCTGGAATGCTCATGAGTTCTTTCATGACCGCCATGGCCGGGTTAAGCAAATCCAACTTGCCTTTCATAGCGCGCTTTAAAACCATATCAACGGTAAGCAGCCGGTTAATTTCATTTGTTCCTTCATAGATCCGGTTAATCCGGCTATCACGATACGCTTTTGAAATGATGTATTCATCGCTGAATCCATTTCCTCCATGAATCTGTACCCCTTCATCCACCACGAAGTCCAATACCTCGCTTCCAAATACTTTCAGCATGGCACATTCAATGGCGTACTCTTCCGCAGCTCCTAACAAAGCTTCATTAAAGGGTTTGCCGCTGCCAAGTAATTCCACTTCTTTATTATCGATCCATTTGCTGGAACGGTAAAGTGCCGATTCGCATACCCAGATCTGGATTGCCATTTCCGCAATCTTGTTTTTAATCGCACCGAAATTGCTGATAGGCTGTTTGAACTGCTCCCGTGTATTGGCATACTCGATGGAGGTATTAAATGCCCGCTTGGCTCCACCCAGTGCAGCAGCACATAATTTAAGGCGACCAATATTCAGGATATTAAAAGCGATGATATGCCCCTTACCGATTTCTCCCAGTACATTTTCAACCGGCACTTTACAATCCTGAAAATACAATTGAACAGTGGAGGATCCTTTGATACCCATTTTGTGTTCTTCCGGACCCTGCGTAAATCCTTCCATTCCACGCTCTATAATAAACCCAGTGAACTTATCACCATCCACTTTGGCAAATACAGTATAGACATCAGCAAAGCCACCATTGGTGATCCAGCATTTCTGCCCATTCAGGATATAATGTTTCCCGTCTTCGGATAGCTTAGCCGTGGTTTTGGCGCCTAACGCATCAGAACCGGAATTCGGCTCTGTCAATCCATACGCACCCTTCCACTCTCCGGTTGCCAGCTTCGGAATATACCTGGCCTTCTGCTCCGGTGTTCCAAAATAAAGAATGGGCAGTGTGCCTATCCCGGTATGTGCCGCTACCGCTACTGAAAAAGAAAATCCTCCGCCCAGGCCTTCGTTAACCAGGGTAGCAGTAATGAAGTCTTTCCCAAGTCCGCCGAATTCCTCCGGAATCGATGTTCCAAGCAAGCCCTGCTCACCCGCCTTCTCCACCAGGGAAGGCATTAAGCCCTGCTCCAATTTATCAATCCGGTCTACAATAGGTAAAACCTCCGTGTCCAGGAAACTGGCACACATGTCTTTTACCATTTGCTGTTCTTCGTTAAAATCCTCGGGTATAAAGGTTTCAAACGGAGAACTTTCTTTGATCAGCCATTCACCACCCTTCAGGACGGTCACTTGTTGTTGGGATGCACTGGACATAGTTGTATGATTAAATAGTTAAAGGATCTCATTCTTCTCACGTCTGACGTCTCACGTCTGACGTCTCACTTCAAATTGTCATAGACAATCTGCAACACCGCTTTACATATCTCCACCTGATCAGCCGGTACACCGGTCAGCGCTTCATTCAAGGTCTCTTCCGCCAGTTCCATCGATGCTTCCTGCATCTTGCGTGCTTCCGGCGTCAGGTAAATCATATTCATCCGGCGGTCTTCTTTCGATGCCACCCGCTTTACCAGTTTCAACTTTTCGAGATTGTCCACCAGCCGCGTAATACTGGGTTTATCCCGGAAAGTGGCATTACATAATTCCTGCTGACTAATCCCATCCTCTTTCCATAAATGATACAATACACTCCATTGCTCTATGGTCAGGTTCAGTTGAGCCGAATTGAATTTTTTCTGTAACCGCCTCGCTATTGCTGTCGATGCCTTACCCGTAATAAAACTGTATAACTCTCCTTTCTTAAATTGGTTGTTTGGCATATAGTTAGTTAAACAACTATTCGAATTTACTAAATTTTATTGACTCCTGCAATCTTTTCCTGCTAATTTCGGACGGAAAAAAATCTGCTTTCCAACATGAAGATTTCCTTCCGGAATCAATACCTGCACTATCAGCTGATCGGGAACGGTCCCCGTTGGGTTATTGCTCTTCATGGGTATGGTGAAAGCGGAATTTCCTTTCACCCCCTGGCTTCTGAAATGAGCAGAGAGTGTACGTTCATTTGTCCCGATCTGCCACTTCATGGGAAATCAGCTTGGGAGCCTGCAACCCCATTTGCACCTGCTGATCTGGAAGAAATTATTCAATTGCTGATGCAGGAGCATGGGATTAATTCCCTGGTACTCGCAGGCTATTCCATGGGAGGACGTTTGGTCAGCTGCCTGGTAACCAACAGCAGGTTGCCAATAGAAGAACTATGGTTATTCGCGCCAGATGGTTTTCATCGTAACCCATGGTATTGGATCGCCACCCAAACAGGTTGGGGGAATCGCCTCTTTAAGTTTACGATGCAACAACCTCAATGGTTTCTGAAAGCCATGAAAATTGCCAGGTCACTGAAGCTGCTGCATCCGGGTATTTACAAATTCTCTATTCAGTTCCTGATGCAGGAAAAGGCCAGGAAAGATCTGTATGAACGCTGGACCTTCTACAAAAACTTTAAAGTAAACCAGGCGGAATTAAAAGATCAACTAATAGCAAATCAAATTCCATTAAGGCAATTCTTTGGAAAATTTGACCGGATCATACCACCTTCGCATGGCAGGTGGATGCAGGAAAATAATGCTGCTTTATCAACCACCATCCAGCTAAATACTGGGCACCGTTTGCTCGATCCGGCCATTACGCCTAATATTGCCGCAGCAATCCGGCTGCCTATTCACGAACCGGGCTCCTGAGGCTTCCACCTGATGACCATTCTGGTATTCATAACATTACTGCTGCTGGTTTTATATGCCGCACTTATTGCATTCTACCATTGGAACTGGAAGGCACTAGCCGCGCAAGATGAGATTCCGGCAAACTTTACACCTGCATTAAAAATTTCTGTCTTGATTCCGGCAAGGAATGAAGCCTCTAATATCCGTGCCTGTTTAGAATCTTATCTGAAACAAAGCTATCCTTTTGAATTACGGGAATGTATTGTAGTAGATGATCATTCCGAAGACAACACCGCTGCGATTGTGAGGGAATATGCGAACCAGGGAATTAAACTAATCCGGCTGGCAGATAAGCTACCCGGACTACCACTCAATTCCTATAAAAAAAAGGCGCTTGAAACCGGTATTGCCGAAGCATCCGGGGAGCTGATACTTACTACGGATGCAGATTGTATACTGCCGCCCGACTGGATCCTCCAACATGTTTTTTACCAGCAGAAAACAGGCGCCTGCTTTATATCCGGACCGGTAAAAATTCGTCGCGGTACTTCCTGGCTTACCAATTTCCAGGCCCTGGATTTTATCAGTCTCCAGGGAATCACCGGTGCTTCCATTTCCAAAGGCTTTCATGCTATGAGCAATGGCGCCAATTTATCTTACCTGAAAGCTGCCTTTCTTAATGTCAACGGATTTGAAGGAATAGACCAGCTTGCCTCCGGAGATGACATGCTGCTACATCAAAAAATTGCTGCCCGCTTTCCCGGCAAATCCGCCTACCTGAAAAGTAAAAAGGCAATCGTTGAAACAGCTGCCATGCCCGATATCACCAGCTTTCTTCAGCAACGAATACGCTGGGCGAGTAAAGCCCGCACCTATCAGGAATCCCAGCTAAAATGGGTGCTTTTGTTAGTTTACCTTTTAAACCTGCTCTTATTAATTCTTTTGATCTCCGGTTTCTTTATACAAAAGCTCTGGTGGATTGCGTTGCCTGCGATAGTGATTAAAACCCTCATTGAGTGGCCCTTTGTGACTCGGGTAGGTGAATTTTTCGGTTACTCCCGCCTTGTGACTTTCTTTCCCTTTTATCAACCCCTTCATATTATCTATACAGTAGCAGCAGGAACCTTCGGACAGTTCGGAACCTATCAATGGAAGGGTCGTCAAGTGCGCTAATTGTTTATTTTTATCACATGTCAGCTGTTGAATCGCCCTCTGTCTGGTTGAAATTAATACGACAACCTTCCGCCATTATTGGGGGCTTGATTACCTTCCTTGCATTATTGCTGGCAATATCAGGGTATTGGATCAGCCCTGATAGCAGTCCGGATGCCAACCGCATGATCATTGAAATTGCAAGTCGCCCTCCCGGCTTCCGGCAGCAATTCCTCTTACTCCCAAAATCTCCTCAACCCCCTGAAGTATCCTGGTGGAAACGTACCCTGTACGGACAAACCGATCGCTTCACCTTTATCCCGATTGGTGGTCATGAATGGGGTCAGGATTCAGTAGTTGTGCAACAATTCATCGATGAAGACTTATATAAAAGAGTAGCTTTTCCGCTGACGGTTTTTTCAGCTGACCAGACTGCCTCTATTCAGAAAACAAGCTCCGATCAAAAACTGAACAACCAGCAATCGATTCCTTCGGTTAACCAAGACCGATATATTAAAGAGCAACGTTTTCTTTTGGGAACAGATAAATTCGGCCGCGATATGCTGAGCCGGCTCATCATCGGTACCCGGATCAGTTTACTGGTTGGTGGTATCGCGATGGTGCTATCACTCACAATCGGTCTTTTGCTCGGAAGTATTGCCGGATATTATGGGGGCAAATCAGACCAGGTAATCATGTGGCTGATCAATGTCATCTGGAGTATTCCCACACTTCTACTGGTATTTGCAATAACATTGCTGTTGGGCAAGGGTTTCTGGCAGGTATTTATAGCGGTGGGACTAACCATGTGGGTGAATGTGGCCAGGCTGGTCCGTGGGCAATTGATTGCAGCCCGAAACCTGGAATATGTGGAGGCGGCCAGAGCACTGGGATACCGGGATTTCAGAATACTTGTAAAACATATCCTTCCCAACATAATGGGACCTGTATTGGTGGTGGCGGCAGCAAATTTTGCATCTGCTATTGTGGTGGAAGCAGGGCTTAGTTTTTTAGGCGTGGGCGTACAGCCTCCTCAGCCCAGTTGGGGAGCCATGATTAAGGAGAACTATAATTTTATTATAACAAATAACCCGATGCTTGCATTGGCACCGGGTTTTGCAATTATGTTATTGGTACTCGCTTTTAATCTTATTGGCAACGGCATTCGCGACGCCCTCGACGTTCGCTCCTGATATCTTCTCACTTCTCACATCTGACTTCTCACATCTCACTTCCGTGAATACAGATAAAAACCTGTCTTAGTATTACTTGGTTTTGAAACAGAAGTAACAGTTACAGTAACCCGCGAAACCGTCAATTGAGGCGTATTCGTTATTGTGAAATTGGTAGTAGCATTGGAAGTAGTCTGATTAGCTGTAAAGAAAGCCGTCGTGCCGCTTCCATCCGGGCGTGAGGATACTTCAATACGCACTCCCTGCGGAGGCATTTTTGATGTTACAGTTACAGTCAATGGGAAATTGGGTCCCGGAGCCACTGCTTCCTGCTGACCATTTAAAACAGGAGTAGTGGTTATTACAAGGTTTTCTTCTGCAGGTTCCGGATCATCTCCACCACCACTACAAGCAGGTAACAGGATGGCAGCAGTTAAAGAGGCAAGCAGTAATCTGGTTAAAACGGATTTCATGTAATGTGTAAATTATACGTTTAGTCTAAAGATAGGGCTTCTGCCCTAGAACCGCAAGAAATGTGAAACGTGGAATGTGAGACGTCAGAAGTGAGACGTGAGAAGAACTTCCACAATCCCCTCCTCCCTTCCTCCTTTCCTCCCTTCCTCCCTTCCTCCTTTACTCCATCTTCCATACTCATATCCGTACTTCCACATTCCTGTTCAAACTCTCATCCAAAGAAATAAAGGTTTCGGTTCGCTCAATTCCTTTGATTTTCTGTAACTGGTCGTGCAATACATTTCTTAAATGGTTGATATCCTTACAAATGATCTCCGCGAGGATACTATAGTTACCAGTTGTATAATTCATCCGTACAATCTCTGGAATCTTGCTCAGCTCTTTCGCAACATTATCATACAGCGAACTTTTTTCCAGGTAAATACCAATAAAAGCAATTACATCGTACCCCAGTAATTTCAGGTCTACATTCAGGCGGCTCCCTTTTACAATGCCCATTTCCTGCAATTTTTTGATGCGGACATGTATAGTTCCACCGGAAACGAATAACTTTTTACCCAAATCAGCATAGGAAGTTTCGGCATTTTCCATCATCTCCTGGATAATCTGATAATCCAGTTTGTCTAAATTCAATTTACCAGCCATTTTAGAAAGTATTTTTTGATAAATTCTATTGCAATATACAATTATTTGAATGATTTCAATATATTTTAAATTTTGTTTGAAATATTTGCAATGAATTGGTCTTTTACTGTATGTTTGCACTATCAAAGTTCTTAGAACATACTGTGGGATGATGAAATTTTCGGCAGACATGCCCCCTTGTCTCGGGGGTGGGGATTACAGGACAAAGAAGTGAAAACTTGCTAACTGCCCCGTGGAGGTTCGACTCCTCCTCCTACAGCCAACTTTTAATAGTTGCTCTTTACACTGTGGGGTGATGAAATTTTTGGCAGACATGCCCTCTCGTCTCGAGGGTGGGGATTACAGGATAAACGTAGCATAGAGCCGACTGGTATTGCTGTTCAGTGCAAACTGGACTGTAATAAAGCCGACCAGGGTTGACCACTAAGCATTGTACTACGGCTAACTGCCCCGTGGAGGTTCGACTCCTCCCCCTACAGCATTTTAAAATCCCGGCCTAAACGCGGGATTTTTTTGTACCGCCGCATCGGTTTCGATTGCATGCCATTGGTACACACTGTTTTTTCTCATGTGTGTGTTTACAGCTGTTAGGTAGCCCCTCCGTTCACTGAGGGGCTTTTTTTCACCTTTCACTTTTCACCTTTCACTTCCTCGTTGGCATAATTTTTTTCATGCCCTGAAAAACTTCAGAACATGAAAAATATCATCCGCATTACCCTTGCTGCGCTTACCATCAGTGGCAGCGTAATGGCACAAGACAATTTATCCCTCGGCGGAACTGCCGGATTTGGCCATACCTGGCTCTCCAATTCAACGAATAGCCGCTATCAGCCTGCTGGTAACCTGGGCCTTAGTTTAACGTACAGTACAGAAACAAACTGGGGATTTGGCGCAGATCTTAAATGGTCAATCGAAGGGGGAAAAACTTCCACACCCAATTTTACCAGTACAACACGAATCGACTATGTACGTGTTCCGCTAAAACTCATGTATTTTTTTGGTGAACGCGGAAACGCATTCAGACCCAAATTAACAGTTGGTCCTTCAGTTGGTTTTCTAATCGGAGGTAAAAACGAAGCAACTACCATTGCAGGCGATACCAAAACAACTGTTGAAACCAACGCTTCCGATTTTGCTAAATCATTTGATCTGGGAGTGGCTGCCAGTGCAGGCTTTAATTACCGATTGGTTGAACGTACCTGGCTAAACGTTGATCTGAACTACTATCATGGTTTAACTGACATAATGGAAGCAGCTTCCATTGATCAGAAAAACAGAAATATCGGAATCAATGTTGGCGTAAGCTTCGGCATCGGAAAAGTTCATTAATCGCATATTCATTAACGTTATACTATACCATATGAACAACAGCATAGGAAAAAAAATAAGGCAGGCTGCATGGGCTGCAGCTGCTTTCAGCATCGTGAGTGCAACAACCATAGGTTGTAAATCCATGAATAAAACGCAGAAAGGGGTAGCCATCGGAGCAGCCGGTGGTGCCGTACTGGGTGCAGGTGTTGGAAAAGCTGCAGGTAATACTGCTGTAGGCGCCATTATAGGGGCTGCAGTTGGCGGTGTTACCGGCGGTATTATTGGTCGGAAAATGGATAAACAGGCAGAAGAAATTGAAAAAATTCCCGGTGCAGAAGTTAAACGGGTAGGTGAAGGTATAAATGTAACCTTCGACTCAGGAGTGCTCTTCGGATTCGATCAGTCCAACCTCACAGGTGTAGCCTCTGAAAGAATTGCAGACCTGTCTGATATCCTGAAAAAATACCCTGATACCTATATTCTGATAGAGGGTCATACAGATAATAAGGGAAGCCATTCTTATAACGAGCGGCTCTCCAGGCAAAGGGCGCAATCAGTAGCTTCTTATCTTGAACAAAAGGATATTAAAAGCAGTCGGATCCGTACTTCCTGGTATGGCGAAGACCAGCCAAAATTTAATAACAGTACCGAAGAAAATAGGGCTAAAAACAGAAGGGTTGAGTTTGCCATTTATGCCAACGAAAAAATGGTAGAGGATGCCAAAAAAGAAGCCTCAAAATAAACAGCATGACAGTTTCTAAAAAACATAGCATTCTCACAGCACTCAAAAATTGCAGGCTGGGTACACTCAAGGAAGCTGTTTCGCACTACCCTGATCTGGTTCTGCGCACCATAATCAAGGATTTTAATCTGCAGGATTCAAACATCCTTCAGGCCGAGGTGCGGGACGATCAGTTCTTATATAAAAATGAGCAGAGACCTCTTGAGGTCTTTGCTCATTTTCTTACTCCGGATTCCAGGACGCTGGTAGTAATAAACGGACGATCCACCATTCACTCCAGGAACGGCAATTCAGCCCTGGTTAATATCGAAATTCAGTCGGTAAATAGCTTAAAACGCTGATTACTTTTCCCAGATTTCTTTCACTGCTGGTGCAATAGGATGGGTTGCAGTATAGGTCTGACCCAAAAACTTCGCCACTGTCTGCGCAACCTGTTGCTGGTATAATTGAACCGGCTGTTTTACTTCTCCTTTTGCAGGAATACCGGGCGCCAATACAGCTATCCAGATTTCATCTGCACCTACGATTTTGCTACCATGATGTTTCCACTCTTCCTTAACCTTATCTCCCCTTCCATGATCCGTTGTTATGATGATGGCTGTTTTATTTTTATAGTGCGGATCTGATTGCACATAGTTCCAGATATCCCCAATCCATTTATCAACCATATGGGCCGCATTGAGGTAGTTCTTATACATACCGGCATGGGCCCACTCATCTGTTTCGCCATAAGAGATTTGCATCACTTTTGGTTTACGTACTTTCAGGTTTTCCATCGCTGCAAAATGTGTAAATACATCCAGGCATTCATGCAGATCCCAGGGCTTAAACACATCTTTTTGCATTTGATTGATCAGCTGTTCAGTTGGCGTTGGTTTGCTTCCGCCAACCGGATCAAACGCACTGATAACAGGAATACCTGACCGCTGTTCATTTACTATGCGATCAAATGCATTCCAAGCCCCAAATACTGCAATTTTATTTTTATAAGCCAGCTGCTTGTGCAGAAATTCCAAAACGGTAACATGCGGATTCGGAGGAAAATCATTCGAATTGATCTTCTCATCACCATAACCGGTAAGTATCTCACTGTAACCAGGATAGGAGAACCAGTGCGGATTCGCATTGTTCACCTTATTGCCATAAGCACGGTTTCCATAAAGCTGTCCGCTTGTTGATATGGTAGACCAGAAAAAAGGCATCAGTTTACTCCTTCTTTCAACCGCATCCGCAGCCCAAAACGCTTTGTAAATATCAGCGCTGTCGCCCTGGTTAAAGGCACGGTCATTTGCCAGCACAGGATCCATTCCCTGGAATACTTCCTGCCACCGCAGACCATCAGTAGTAATTAGGATAACATTTTCAATCTTGGATTGAGCCTGTATATTAACAAGCAACAACAATAAAAGGTATACCAATAATCCAGCCTTTTTCATTTGCTACCGGGTTTAGTGTTACCAAATGTACTGAATGCAATCCTTCACCTATTCGCAAATTGCGCCCAACACACCTCATTTCACGAAAACTTAATCCCCCTCTTCCCCCTTCCATTCCTCCCTTCCTCCATCTTCCTTTCCTCCCTTCTCCCTTCCCTCCTATCTTTGCCGGTATGGGACAAAAAAAACTCATCCGTTTTGAAGCTATCAAAGGTTTTTCCAATGTTTTCCAATATCCTGAAGGAATGGCTGGTAAGTGGTCAGCACGTTTCGGCAATACCAATCCCCTTGTCCTGGAACTTGCCTGTGGAAAAGGAGAGTATACGGTTGGATTATCTGCGCTGCACCCAAGCCTGAATTTCATTGGTATTGACGTAAAAGGCAATCGCATTTATATTGGAGCAAAAAAATGTCTTGATAACAGGCAGACCAATGCCGCTTTTCTGAGAACCAAGATCGATCAGATTACCAACTATTTTGCTCCTGCAGAAGTTTCTGAGATCTGGATCACCTTCCCGGACCCGCAGTTGCGACGCTCCCGTCACACCAAGCGGCTTACCCACCCGAAATTCCTTCGCAAATACCAGCAATTATTGAAACCCGGCGGACTCATTCACCTGAAAACAGATTCCCCCGTACTATTCCAATTTACTTTATGGGTTATTGAACTCTATGGGCTTGAGCTTGTTAACAAAACAGACGATCTCTACGCCCTGCCGGATATCAGCCCGGAATTGAAAATTAAAACGCATTACGAAGGACTGGATATCGCTCAAAGCAACCGCATTCATTACCTGGCTTTCCGTCTGCCAGCTACCATGCTGCCGGATTTTGATGAAAAGCTGCACGACCTGGTTTTTGAACATGAAAAAGCAACTGATTGAAGGCGAAGATTTTTATTATAACGAATCCGGTTTCGTCGTATTAACTGCCAAATACCATCTGGACAAAGGCTTCTGCTGTGGTAATGGCTGCTTGCATTGCCCTTTTGATTATATTAATGTTCCGGAACCAAAAAGATCGCAACTTCGCTTAAACCGGGAATCCAGCCATGGCCAGTCCGAAAAAGAAAAATAAATCAGCAACCACCAAATCCAATAAGGGAACCAAACTCAAACAAATTGACCCTTCCGGAAAAAATTCTGCCTCTTTCTTTGAACAGGTCTACGACCTGGTAGAACAGATCCCAAAAGGCAGAGTTACTACTTACGGTGCAATTGCCCGCAGCCTCGGTTCAGGACTATCTGCAAGAATGGTTGGGTGGGCGCTTAATGGGTCCTTTCTGTCCGATCGAAACATTCCTGCCCAGCGGGTAGTAAACAGAAATGGACAGTTATCCGGCAAAGCCCATTTTCCAACTCCTACACGCATGCAGGAGCTACTCGAAAAAGAAGGTATCACTGTACTAAACGATACCATTCAGAACTTCAGTAAAGTATTCTGGGATCCGGCAGAAGAGCTCTGAATTTTACAAACCAGCCACCTCCTGCTCACTAAGGCGCAACTGAATCATCACTTTATGTTTGAAAGGATTCAACCCTCCAAATATTACCAGGAGTGTAAATGACAATGCAAGAAAAGCCCAGTTACCGGTTAGCAGGTAGCAAAGTGTACTGAATATCGCCGCAGATTCCATCAGTCCCCATTGAAGAATGGAAGCTGATTTGAATCGGTTTAATTTTTCCCTGGCCGTACTATCGCTTTTCTTAATCTGTTCAAGTTTTCTGCGGAATAGTTGCAAACCCACAAACACAGCGGCGAAACAATATAATACTGCCACAACCTGCAACAGCCGATCCGTTGGAATGTCCACTACAGGATTGATGATGTTAAATTGAACCAACAGAAATGCTGCCAACATGGATAATACCAGCACATACAATAGGGTCTTGTACAGATGTTGAAGATCCTGGAAAATTGAGGGCGCAGTTGCTTTGCTCATGGCACAATTTACAGGTTTTAGCTCAGGTGTAATAGGGGTTGATCATCAGGTACACCAGCACCCCGGTTACAGCCACATAAAACCAAATTGGCCAGGTAATTCTTGCTATCTTTTTGTGCGCCGGCCATTCTGCTATCATTGCCCGATAGGCAGTAAACAAAATAAAAGGAAGTATAATAGCGGCCAGAAAGATATGGGTAATAAGAATAAAATAGTAAACAGTCCGCATCCATCCCGTGCCTCCATAAAGTGTTTGCTCCGACAGCAGGTGGTGTGCAATATACGATATGAGGAACAGGGCAGACAGCGCAATCGCCAGGAACATAAGCCGCTTATGCCATTGAAATTTTTTCATTTTCACCGCAACCAACGCAGCGACCAGCAGCACTGCAACAGCACTGTTCAGCAGGGCATTAATACGCGCAAACACATGCACATCAAACCCAAGCTGAACATCCAGTTTAACCCTGGATAAAATTACCACTGCAACAAAAACAACGAAAGATACCAATCCGATTAGCCACTTGGCAGTCGTATCGTTCTTTTTGATGATCGCTGATAACATAGCTTTTATTTTCTAAAGAGATTTCGTTTCTTCTTTTTGTCTTTCTCTATAAAGATCTTAATAATATCACCCGCCAGGTCAGCCATCGCCATGCTGTCAAGCCCATTGTAATAACCCCTCACCACGCGATCCCGATCCATCAATACAAACTTTTCCGTATGAATGAAATTGGAGTCCACGCCTTCTCCATCAATAGCTGAGAGTTTCACTTCATTCAAAGCGAAATCATAAATCGTTTTTTTATCTCCAGTCAGCATCCACCACACATCATGATTAACTCCATACCGGTCTGCAAACTTCTTTAACTGCACAGCAGAATCCCGCTCCGGATCCACACTGAAAGATAGAAACTGAACAAAACTGGTATCAATTTTACGGGTAACGTCCTGCAGCTTTAATGCATTCTGCAACCTTTTCATATTAACCGTCAAAGTCGGACAGATAGATGGGCAACGGGTAAAGAAAAAATTGGCTACAATTACTTTACCCTGGATATCATCAAGACTCACTTCTTGACCCAACTGATTGGTAAGCTGGATATTAGCCACTTTATGCCAAACGGTATCAGTAATCTCTTTACCCCCCTCAATTTTAGTCAGCACGGTGTCTACATAATACCGGCGAGGCATATCTACAGCATCCGTACTGTAATGATCTACGATAAAATAACAGATCACCGGAACGATCACCGCTAAAAAAATCCCTGCTAATGCTGTTTTATTCAAATCCGGAAGTATTAATAGTAAAAACCATCCGCCTCGGCGGATGGTTCAGTTGTTTAACAAAGTTATTATTCAGTTGGCCAGTATCTAATCCGCCTCAGGTCTTAGTGTCCAACTTTGGTATCCGTTTCCTGGCTACCGTGTTCGGTCTTTTGCACTTTTGTCTCGCTCTGTTCCTTATGATATGGATCATAAGTATTCTTCAGATTCCGGTAAGAATTACCATCCGCAAGAAAAGCAATGATAAACCAAACGAAGAGCAACAAAGGAACCACAATTGTCATAATCAAATTGCGCAATTCATGCTTCAGGTGCATGAAATAAGCAACAATGTAAAAGGCTTTGGCCAGCATGAGTATCAAAATCACTCCTTTAACAAGAGTAACCATAAATGAACTCATTCCGGGGGATTTATATAACCAAAAGCCGAGTGCCAGTTCTACCAGCGTAATCACTGAAAGAATCACTGTAATTTTTACAACCTCTTTTCTGCTAGCCTCCCGGTCATATTCGTGGTGGAAGGTGATTTCGGTATTATTATCTTGATGCATAACTTGTTCTTTAAGGATTATACGAGGTAGAATACGGTGAATACAAATACCCAAACCAAATCTACAAAGTGCCAGTATAAGCCGGCTTTTTCAATCATCAGGTAATGCCCTTTCCGCTCGAATACATTATTCAGGGTCATGATCAGCATGATGATGTTGATCACCACCCCGCTAAATACGTGAAAACCATGAAATCCTGTAATTGTAAAAAAGAAGTTGGAAAAATTTGTTGAAGCCTTTGTTCCATCCGCATTCAGAAAAGGATTACTTCCCCACCAGGCGCCTTCGTGGTAAAGATGTGACCACTCCCAGGCCTGGCAGCTCAAAAATGCAATACCACCAATGATGGTCAGTACCAGGTTCCGCACTACCGATTTTTTATCCATTGCATGACCTGCCTGCACCGCCAACACCATGGTTACGGAACTGATGATCAGGATAAATGTCATCAAACTCACAAACAAAAGAGGCAGTCCACTTCCTAAACCAGGAAAAGACTGGAATACTTCGTTGGGGTCGGGCCATGAGTTGGAGGCGAAACGGATGGTGCCATAAGAGATCAGAAACGCACCAAAGGTGAACGCATCGCTCATCAGGAAATACCACATCATCAGTTTACCATACTCCACGTTGAAGGGGCTTTTTCCACCACTCCACCATTTTTGTTCTGCAGGTACTGCTTGTGCCATGTTCAGTGTTTAAGATTGGTTCGCAAATTTAATTGGATATACGGAATATACTATTGCAATAACATAAAAAATACCATCAGGTAGAGCCACAACAGATCTACAAAATGCCAATATGTACTCATCACTTCAACAGGAACCGGATTATAATTCCGGAATCGCGTACTGAATGCCTTGAAAAAAAGTACAACCAGCGCAATTACTCCCCCCAGCACATGCAACCCGTGAAGGCCGGCAATGATATACAAAAATTGTCCCCCCCCTGCTCCGGCAAAACTGATGCCCGAAGCCCAGATCTCCTTAAAACCCAGGTACTGCAACACCACAAATGCCACCCCTAGTACCGCGGTAGCTGTAAGAAGTTGCCTGTATTTCGACCGTTCGCGTTCACGAAAAGCCTTCAGGGCAAGAAAAATTGTAACACTGCTCGCCAACATCACCGCGGTGGAATACCAGAAAATCACCGGCATTTCAAAGCTTGTCCAACTAGGCTGACTTCTCTTCACAATATAGGCACTGGTCAGTCCTGCAAACATCATAGTGATACTTGCAATCGCCACCCACATCGTGAATTTATTTGGATGTATTCTCTTTCTCTGCTCCATAGCTTCTACCCTCATACATTAAATTTTAATTTCTCCTCCTTTTCTCCCTCTTCCATTCCTCCCTTCTCCTTTGTTTCCCCGTCTCCTTTGTCTCCTCTTCCATACTACACCTTATCCGCCACCAGGGCGAAAAAAACAATCATCAGGTATAGGTAACTGCCAAACATCACCCCCCGGGCTGCAGACTTTTCCATTTTCATATACAACCTAACACTCAGGGCTACCATCAGCAGGTTGCATACGAGGATTATCAGCAAACTTACCCAGCCTGTTATGCCTGTGAAATAAGGCGTCAATCCTACCGGTATCAGAAACACCGAATAAATAATCGACTGTATTGCCGAATATTTAGTAGGGCCTTTTTCAGATGGCAACAACCGAAAACCAGCTGCTTCATAATCCTTGTGCGACAGCCAGGCAATCGCCCAGAAATGGGGAAATTGCCAGAAAAACTGTATCGCAAACAAAGCCCATCCACCCAGGTCACGCCATCCATGCTCTCCATAAAAAATAGTATCATTTCCGGCTGCAAACCCAATTAAACAGGGCAACCCTCCGGGAAATGCACCTACCAATACGGAGATGGAATTCACCTTTTTTAGCGGAGTATAAATAAAAGCATAGAGAAAGAGGCTGAATGCTGCAAGACCAGCGGATAAACCGTTAAAAAAATACCAGAGGAGAAATATCCCCAGCAATCCACTAATCACTGCAAAGGCCCAACCCTCCGCCACTGACATCCGACCCGATGCTATGGGTCTGCTGGCAGTGCGCTTCATCAGGGCGTCTGTATCTTTTTCCACTACCTGGTTAATGGTATTGGCACTTCCTGTTACCAGCATTCCTGCTAAAAACAGAATCAAGATCATCGCCCAGTCATACTCCACAATTTTTGGTGCCAGCAGGTAACTTATTACCGCTGAAAACACCACCATTGTTGTCAAAGAGAACTTTATCAGCAACAGGTAATCACGCAACCGCGCCATTACACCATTTTCTTTCCCAGGTTGAACTGATTCCCTCTGCTGCATTCATCATTATTAAACAAAAATCGTACACTCTAAAAAAACGCCCCGACTGCTCATCAGGGCATTTTTAATTCGATTCAGTATTCATTCACCATCAGCCCCGAATCAATGCTTGCTTTCCGGACTTTCATTCGCTGATATCGGTTCAGTTTGTGGTATGAAATCACGACCATCCTTACCGTAATCATATGCCCAACGATGAACTTCCGGTATCTCACCTTCCCAGTTACCATGACCAGGATTGATCGGAGTAGTCCATTCCAGTGATGTTGCTCCCCATGGGTTTTGAGTGGTTACCCTCCGTCCCTTGAATATGCTGTAGAAAAAGTTGAATACGAATAACAGCTGCACCGCAAATACCATGATCGTTACGATAGAAATAAAACGGTTCAGACCATCAAACTGGTTGAAAGATTCCCATCCGCTAAAATCCAGGTAACGACGCGGTACACCTGCAAGACCCTGGTAATGCATAGGCCAGAAAATCAGGTAAGCGCCCACCAGTGTAATCCAGAAATGGATATATGCCAACGTGTTGTTCATATAGCGTCCATACATCTTGGGGAACCAGTGGTATAATCCGGCAAACATGCCGAAGAAAGCACTAACACCCATTACGATATGGAAGTGAGCAATTACGAAATACGTGTCATGGAGGTGAATATCCAAGGTAGAGTTACCCAGGAAGATACCTGTCAAACCACCAGAAATAAACAAACTTACAAATCCAATGGAGAACAACATGCCAGGTGTAAACCGCAGGTTACCCCTCCAGAGGGTTGTCAGCCAGTTAAATACTTTAATCGCTGACGGAACCGCAATCAACAAGGTCAACAGTACGAAAAACGCTCCCAGGAAAGGATTTAGTCCTGTTACAAACATGTGGTGCGCCCATACCAGGAAGGCCAGTACTGCAATCGCAAACATGGAGCCAACCATTGCCATATAACCGAAGATCGGCTTGCGAGCATTAGCTGACATTACATCAGATACCAGACCCATGGTTGGAAGGATGATGATATATACCTCAGGGTGACCCAGGAACCAGAACAGGTGCTGGTACAGGATCGCACTTCCTCCCTCATTTGGCAGTGCCTTTTGAGTAGAAGCCAGGAAGATATCAGACAGGTAGAAACTGGTTCCGGCATGACGGTCAAACAACAAGAGAATAAAACCAGACAACAATACCGGGAAGGATAAAACTCCCAATACAGCTGTAAAGAAAAGAGCCCAGATAGTCAAAGGCATACGAGTCATACTCATACCCTTAGTTCGCATGTTAAGGATCGTAGAAATATAGTTCAAACTTCCGAGCAACGAGTTTACCACAAAGAGCGCCATCGCAATAAGCCAGAGGTCCATACCGATTTTTGATCCCTCGGAAGCATCCCCAAGAGCACTAAGTGGAGGATAAACTGTCCATCCGCCACTAGCCGGTCCGGTTTGCACAAAAAGTGAGCTGATCATAATGATACTGGCCGCAAAAAAGAACCAGTAACTCAACATATTCATGAAGGGAGACGCCATATCCCGGGCACCAACCTGAAGAGGGATCAGGAAATTGGAAAAGGTTCCACTCAAACCTGCCGTTAATACAAAGAATACCAAAACGGTACCATGCATCGTGGTCAGCGCATAATAGAATTCAGGCTGGATCTTTCCACCTGCTGCCCACTTACCCAGGATGTTTTCCAGAAAAGGGAAAGTTTCATTGGGAAAACCCAGTTGTAGTCGGAACAATACCGAAAAAAGACCGCCGATAATCGCCCATATAATACCCGTGATCAGGAACTGCTTGGCAATCATCTTGTGATCCTGACTGAACACATACTTCGTAATGAAGGTTTCCTTGTGGTGATGACCATGATGCTCATCATGATGAACCTCATGTGTGGTCATCGCTCCCACCTGATCGTTCAAATTCACTTCTTGGCTCATAAAAATCTATTTGTTTTTCGGTACGACCTTAATTTGAATTAGATCCTGCAATCTTAGCTGCAGCTGTTACTGTACTGTCTGCCGGTGTTGCAACCGGTACGGCAGGTTTAGATTCCAGCTCCGGATTTGACATTACATAATTGGGCTTTTGCTTGGCCAGCCATAACAGGTATTCTGCAGGCTCAACCACTTTTACAATTCCCTTCATGGAATAATGTCCCTTACCACACATCTGATCACAGGAAATTTCATATTCAAAATCAGGATTACCAGTTTTTTCTTTCATCTGCGCCGTGGTATATTTTGGCGTAAACCACATGGTAGTAGGTGTGCCAGGCACCGCGTCCATTTTCATACGGAAATGTGCCAAACCCACATCATGGACCACATCGCGGCTGTTGATGATCAGTTTTACAGGTTTACCAACAACCAGGTACATAGCTTCGTTGGTTACTACATCGTCATGAGAAGCTTTGTCATCCCAAATCAAACCAAGCTGGTTTAACTTGCCCTCGTCAATGTTCTTATAATATTTCTTTCCAAAAACCTTGTCCTTACCTGGATAACGATAAATCCAGCCAAACTGTTTTCCGGTAATCTCAACTACATTCGCTTCTTTTGGAGCGTCGCCCGTAATCTTGAACCAGTAATACAGACCAAATCCAACCAAAACAGTCAGTGCAATAGCAGGGATAACTGTCCAGATTACTTCCAGTTTGTTGTTATGCGGATAATAAAACGCCTGACGGCCTTCTTTGTACTGGTATTTAAAGGAAAACCAAAACAGTAAGATCTGAGTAATTACGAATACAATACCAGTAATGGCGATCGTGATGTACAACATGGTATCAATCTTCTCACCATGGTCAGATGCAGCTTCACCAAGAATTTTTCCCTTAAATAATTCATTGCACCAATACACTCCGATCAGCCCCAGAATCATAAAGGCCAGGAGCAGGAATCCATTAATCTTGTTATTCTGCTCAAAGGTTTTCTTTTCACCTTTCAACACAGATACATATTCGCTGGCTTTTGCGATCTGAAAGACCACAATAAAACCCAACAACAGGATCGCAATGATTAATAATGTTGACATGTCTTATTCCGTGTTTATACAAAGTTTTGAATGAAAGCTTATGCTATGCTTTTGTTTAATCTTCCTTTTTCTTAGGTATGATGAATTATACTTTCCTTAAGGAAGGGATGATTCCGGTTGATCAGTGAATACTTACTTAACGCATTTCCGGTTGCCCACATGATCAGTCCGATAAATCCTGCTGCTACACCAAAATCAAATAAACCTAATTCCACATGTTCCTTTGATACAGACGCAATTACCATCTGGTAAAAATCAATCCAGTGTCCAAATATGATCAGCACGGACATAAATACCAGTAATGTATAGTTACGCTTCGAACTTCTTCTCATTAAAATCAATAGCGGTGCAATAAAGTTGATAATCAGGTTCAGAAAGAAAATTCCACGATAAGGACCCTGAACCCGATGCTTGAAATAAACGGTTTCTTCGGGAATATTCGCATACCAGATCAGCATGTATTGGCTGAACCACAGGTATGTCCAGAAAATAGAGAATGCAAACATGAATTTTCCGAGATCATGAAGATGCTCTTCATTTACCAGTTCCAGGTAACCCTGATTTTTTAAATAAACCACGAATAAAGTAATTAATGCAATACCCGCAACGAATGAAGACGCAAACGTGTACCAACTGTACATTGTGCTGTACCAGTGTGCATCTATACTCATAAACCATAGCCAGGGAACAGTGGATGCCACCGTCAATCCAAACCATACCAGATATAATGACCCCCAGATAGTATTCTTGAAAATGTATTTCTTCCCTGCTTCAGCACTAAGGGGCCCTCCATTGTCAATCTCGCGACTTACAGAACGCATTTTAGCGCCCAGAAAAATCCATCCAATCAACGTAAGGCTGGTCCACACGATAAAAAATGTTGGGTTCAGAAATCCAGTTTTTCCCATCAGTATATGGTCAGTTGGATCAGGTGAAATCCAATGGTAAATATGGTGTTGGTGACCTACTACCAGCGCAACTAAAATGACCCCGGTAATAATTCCAATGGGTATTACTGCCACAGAAATTGCTTCAGCAACCCTGCGGAAGCTCATTTGCCAGCCACCCATAGCAAGTGTAGTAGCACAGATAAAGAACATGGAAGCGTTTACGATCAGCAGAAAATAAACACTATTATACAATAATACAGCCCAGAAACGCGCATTCGCATGCTCATCACCCGTGCCATACATGAAATATCCAACTAGGATGGAAACCAATCCCACCGCCATCAGAATCAACGACCACATCTTGTACTTGGCAGGTATTTCAAATTGCTCTCTGAAAGACATTCTCAAAAATTTATCGTTTGGTCAAATTGGTTTTTAGTTCATTGCTGTTGAAGTACCTGCAGGTACCACAGCAGCCGTGCTGTCGGTAGCAGCAGCTCCGGGTGTTTCGCCGTTTTGCTTCATCCGGATATACTGCACCATCATCCAACGCTGCTTGGGTGTCAGATGAGAAGCATAGGATCCCATCAGGTTCTTTCCATAGGTGATAGAATGAAAAATGGTACCATCCGCCATGTTTTTGATTTCATCTGAAACCAGGTTTTTAGGAGCCAGTGGATAAGGCCCCTTCCCATCATTGTATAAAGGTCCGTTACCATCCAGTTTGGAACCGTGACAAATACCACAATTGATGAGGTAAAGTCTTTCGGTTTCTGTATAGTTTTCTTCTGTCAATCTGGTAGTGAGAGGATTCTTGAGCGCTGCAGAAGTAACATAAGTACCAGTAGTGTCTTTCAACATCCGGTAAATAACTTCCTCACCCCGGGCAACCGTTCCTGCAACCGGTTCAGCATTGTAATTAATACCTTCCGCCTGCAACTCCCGGTTATCATTATAAGTCTCTACAGCGCGACTGTATGCCATATCAGGCATGTAAATTTTACCTGGAGTGCGCTTCACATCGCTGCAGCTGGTGAAAGCCACTGCACCGAAAACTACCGCTATGATGGATTTCTTATTCATGCTTCTTGACTTCTTCTAGGGTTATGCTAAACTATTTTCTGATGGCGTGCTATACAGCTTTTGCTCCTTAGCATACCTGCCAAGCCACCAGCCATCTTCTGCTTCCTGAACATTGATCTCTTTTGCACCAACACTTTCCAGAAATGCTTTGGCATCTGCCTCGTTTGTTCTGGATGTACATTCCAATACCATTACAAACAGATCATCAGTGGCGCGCGCATGGAAATGGTGCTTCTTTACGAAGGGAGCCAACTGGCACAGATAGCAAAATGTCAGTACCATTCCCACAGCAGAGAATAAAACGGTTAATTCGAACGTAATGGGAATAAAGGCAGGCAGTGGAAAATGTGGCTTACCACCAATATTCAAAGGCCAGTCTTTATTGAATACCCAGCTCATAAAAGACAGGGCAGTAGCGGTGCCAGTGATACCATAAATAAAACCCGCTGTGTGCAAACTGGTATCCCGTAATCCCATTGCCTGGTCAAGTCCATGAATAGGAAAAGGAGTATACACATCATGAATTTTATAGCCGGCCTTTCGAACCTTCTTCACTGCTGGAAAAAGGACTTTTTCGTCATCAAAGCATCCAACTACGAATTTCTTTTTTGCCATTTTTATTCGAATTCTTTGTTGTTAATTTTTTTCTTCTCACTTTTCACCTTTCACCTTTCACTTCTTAATGGTGTGCATGTTCATGTGTGAAATGCTCCACTGTTGCCTTCTCTTCTTCTCCCATATTGTCTTTGTAGCTTTCCCCATTTTTCTTCAGGATATGTTTGATCTCAGCGATCGCAATCACCGGGAAGTATTTGGCAAATGCAAAAAAGCAGGTAAAGAACAATCCGAAGGTTCCAAGGTAAAATCCAACCTCCCAAATAGAAGGGGTATAGTAGGTACTCCAGCTACTGGGCAGGTAATCACGATAAATAGATGTTACGATAATTACAAAACGTTCAAACCACATACCCACGTTCACAATGATGCTCATGAAAAAGGTGAAAATAATATTCCTTCTCAGTTTGCGGAACCAGAAAAACTGTGGCGCAATTACGTTACAGCTCATCATTAACCAGTAACTCCATGCATATGGTGTACTTAAATCATAGCGGTTTTTAAAGGCTGCCATTTCGTATGGGTTCTGGCCATACCAGGAAATAAACAACTCCGTGATATAAGCAATACCTACAATGGAACCGGTTAGAACAATTACTTTGTTCATTACCTCGATGTGCTCCATAGTAATATAGTCGTTCAGGTTTAACACTTTCCGCGTGATAATCAAGAGTGTTTGTACCATCGCAAATCCGGAGAAGATCGCACCCGCAACAAAGTAAGGCGGGAAGATCGTAGTGTGCCATCCGGGAATTACAGAGGTAGCGAAGTCAAAGGATACAATCGTGTGTACGGAAAGTACAAGTGGCGTACTCAAACCAGCCAGAACAAGCGATAGGGCTTCATGACGTTGCCAGTGCTTCGTTGAACCTGTCCAACCGAATGAAAGCACACCGTACAGATTTTTTCTCCATTTTTCTTTGGCACGATCCCGCACAGTTGCCAGATCGGGCAATAAACCAGCATACCAGAATAGCAGGGATACAGTAAAGTAAGTTGAAATCGCAAATACGTCCCACAAGAGTGGTGAGTTAAAGTTCACCCACAAAGGACCACGGCTGTTTGGATAAGGCAGTACAAAGAAAGCCATCCATACACGACCCATGTGGAAAATGGGGAACTGGCCCGCACACATTACCGCAAAAATCGTCATCGCTTCTGCAGCACGGTTTACACCGGTACGCCATCCCTGGCGGAACAACAACAGGATCGCAGAGATCAGGGTACCCGCGTGACCGATACCAACCCACCATACGAAGTTGGTGATATCCCAACCCCATCCAATGGTTTTATTCAGGTTCCATTCCCCGATACCGTAAACTACTTCACGGTACACGGAATAAACCCCAAACATCAATAGTAACACAGAGATGGTAAAACCGATCTTCCATAACCTGGACGGAGCCGCTTCAATTGGCCGAACGATGTCTTCTGTTACATCGTGATAAGTCTTAGCACCTGTTACCAGTGGCTCTCTAACTTGCGATTCGTATCTTAATAATGCCATATCGTATAAGCATTTAGCGTCGGCTCTAACCCCTTCGCTTGTTGGTTTTTATAAGTTCAGTTTCTTCTTCTTTCTTCTTCTCACGTCTCACGTTTCACGTCTCACGTCTTCTAATGGTGTCCCCCTTCCGCTGCATGTCCTCCCTCATTCATAAAATGAGGTTTTCCATACTGTTCATGCGCACTGATCTCACCGGTATTCCGAACCTTGGCCAGGTAGCTCACATTCGGTAATACGTGAATCTGCTCCTGTACATAGAAGAGACGGTTCTTATTATCAGCGCGGTGTTTGGATACTGCACTTTCAGCATTGTTGACATTACCGAATACAATCGCATCGGCTGCACAAGCCTGCTGACAGGCGGTTTTAACATCACGATCTTCCAATGGGCGACCAGCTTTTTTTGCAGCCAGTTTACCTTCCTGGAGACGCTGAACACAGAAAGAACATTTTTCAATTACACCACGGCTACGAACAGTAACATCCGGATTCAGTACCATACGGGTCAGGTCATCATTCATCATCAGGATCACATCATTCTCACCCTTGCCCCCTACCATATTGTCTCCGAAACTGTCTGCTCCAGTATAGTCAGCCCAGTTGAAGCGACGTACTTTATACGGACAGTTATTCGCACAATATCTTGTACCGATACAACGGTTATAGGTCATTTGGTTCAAACCTTCAGAACTGTGGTTGGTAGCTGCAACCGGACAAACGTTCTCACAGGGAGCATTATCGCAGTGCTGACACATCATCGGCTGAAACACAGTCTGGATGCTGTTCGGATCATTGGGATCACCTGCGAAATAGCGGTCAATACGCAACCAGTGCATATCATGCGCACGCAATACTTCAGGCTTACCTACAACTGAAACGTTGTTCTCTGCCGTACAGGCAACCACACAGGCACCACAACCGTAACAACTGTTCAGGTCAATGCTCATACCCCACTTGATACCCGGCTTATCAAACACAGGATAAATGGTACCATCCTTCTCGTAATTCTCCAATCCACCCCAGGGCTCAAGCTCTTTCGCACGGGCATCCAGGATCTTGGTTGGATTTTTAGTATAATCAGCGAGGGTGATTTCTTTAATCACCTCGTAACGACCCTCGTAAGAGCTGTGCGTTTGCGTGGTGGCAATTTTATATTCACCAGCAGTTTTCTCAACCGTAACCGCTGCTGTATTCAGAACCGTTGTACCGTTGGAAACACCAAACTTATACGCGTTTTTACCAACTCCTGCAGAAGCCCTGCCAATAGCATCCACACGTCCATACCCTACTGCCATTGCTACGGTATCCGCCTGCATGCCCGGAATGATCAATACCGGCAACTCTTCTTCTTTATTACCCAGCTTTACTTTTACAACCGGCTTCTTGGGGAAAGCTTCGTACTCATCCGCCTGGGTTGGGTTGGTAATGTCTATATTAAACATGCTCTTACCCAACGCAGGTGAAACCATCAGGTAGTTGTCCCAGGTAGCACGTGTAATCGGATCAGGAGTTTCCTGCAACCAGGGGTTGTTCGACTGACGGCCATCTGTAAACGTAGCTTTCTGGTATATAACCAGTTCAGTTCCACTGGATTTTTTTGCAGATCCTACCGCAGCAATTGCAGCAGCTACAGATCCGCCATTAAAGCTCGGGAAGCCCATAATCATGGCAGGTGATTCCACAACACCATCCTGCAACGCTTTCAGGTAAGTATTTTCACCTCCCAAACGGGTAGTCCAGAAGTTTTTGAAATAATCAGCATAAGTTACCGCACTACCACTCCATTTCAGAAGGTTATCCTGCCACTGTCTTGTCTTAAACAAGGGCGCGATGGTCGGCTGCAGCATGCTGATATAACCAGCTTTATGCTCCGCATCACCCCAGCTTTCCAGGTAATGGTTAGCTGGTAATACATATTTGCAGAGCTCAGTGGTTTCATCCATTTTCTCATTGAAAGAAACGGATACACGTACTTTTTTAAGTCCGGCTACGAACTTTTCAGCATCGAAATAATCATATGCCGGATTCACATCGTATACTAATACCGCACCCACAGATCCGGCATTCATTTCTTCTACCAGTTTAGCAAACTCGGCATCTATACCTGCCTTGTTCTGCAGTTTGCTCACGAGATCAATGGTTGTTCCATAAGAACCAACCGCATCATTGATCGCATTCACGATCAGTTGAACATTCACATCATTGCTGCCAGCTACTACCAGCGCCTGGCCTTTGTTTGCAGCCAGGTCTTTCGCAGCCTGTTCTATTCCCTTTTTCAGAGCAGCGTCGCTGATACCAGCAGCACCCTGACCATTGATAGCAGAGAGCAGAGCAACAGCTACTGCACCTGTTTCAGAAGGACGATGCGTATAACGCTCATCGGCATTTGCTCCGGTCATGCTAAGCATAGACTCAAACTGATAATGCTTGCTCATGGATGGATTTTTGGGATCCACCTTACGACCGCGGGTATATCCATGCTGGAATTCAACAGGGTTCAGCCAGGTTCCCAGGAAATCAGCTCCCAGACTCACAATCACCTTTGCTTTGTCAAATGCATAAGAGGGAATCATGCGGCTTCCAAAACTTGCTTCATTGGCCAGCAGCATACCACTGTAGGAAATACCATCATACTGAACATGACGGGATCCGGGATATTTTGCCAGGAACTCTGCAATTACTGCTTTGGAGGAAGGAGAGTTAACAGTGCTGGTTAAGAGTACAACAGGTGCACCATTTAAACCGGCCAGCGCTTCACCCACCATTTTATCAAAAGCATCAAATGTGCTTACTTCTTTTTTGTCGGCCATCGGGAAACGCAGACGAGCTGTATCATACAGGTCGAGTACAGATGCCTGCACCTGCGCGGTGGTAGCACCTTTTGACCAGCTTGACAATTCGTTTCCTTCAATCTTAATCGGACGTCCGTCACGAACCTTTGCCACAACAGGAATCGCATTACCACCCGCTACATAAGTTGTAGCGTAATAATTAGGCACTCCCGGAATAGCATCAACCGGACGGTTAACAAATGGGATCGCCTTTTTTACAGGCATTTCACAACTTGCAGCTACTGCAGCTGCAGCCGTGCTGAAACCAACGTATTTAAGGAAGTCGCGGCGAGGAGTTGTGGCAGAACCCAGCCCTTTGTCATCGAGTCCTTCAAAGGGTAACTCTTCTTTGAACTCATCCTGTGCATTTTGCTGATGTGCTGCTGAGTTGTTCAACTCTCCGAAACTTTGCCAGTACTTTTTTTGCTCCATATACCAAACCCCGGAAGGGGTGCTGATTTTGGTGATAAAAAATGGTTTATTGAGATGCTATTCTATTAATAGTGACATTTCTGACACTCTGTACCGCCGATGCTTTCAACGGTTACACTATCCATCTTTCCACTCTTCAGATCGTTGTGGAATTTTTCGTAAATGCTATAGAACTTGTTGTCTTCAAACTGCACTTTGGTTTCCCTGTGACAGTTTACACACCAACCCATGCTCAGATCAGAATACTGGTAAACTTCTCCCATATTCTGGATATCACCGTGACAAGTCTGACAGGCAACTTTACCTGCTTTTACGTGCTGTGCGTGGTTGAAATATACATGGTCAGGCAGGTTGTGAATCTTAACCCACTCGATAGGCTTTGGCTCGTTCACATATTTCTTTTGATCCGGATCCCAGCCTGTATAAGAATAAAGCTTTTTAATTTCTGCAGTACCATCTACTTCCGTTCCATCTTCTCTGTAAAGTTTTTCACCGGCGTATTCATTGATCGCCATGTGACAGTTCATACAGGTATTCAGTGAAGGAATATTAGCATGCTTGCCTTCCTGGGCACCACTGTGACAGTACAGACAGTTGATCTGGTTGGTACCTGCATGCACTTTGTGAGAATAATAGATAGGTTGCTCCGGCTGATAATCCTTGGAACGACCCAGTCCTACCGCACCCTGAATAGTGTAATAACCACCAACTATAAAGAGTACTACCGCAAACAGCGCGATATAGGCCTTATTGCGATAGAATGGAACCGGCTCGTAGGAAGGAATGCCTTCTTTCTCATCACTGAGGCGCTTGAGGTTGGAGTTAACCTGCAGCAATACCAGCACGATAATCGCCAGGATCAATGTTAACACGCCGAAAATCAGGGAGTTATCACTTTCTGCTGCAGCTGCTTGTACACCAGCTTCACCAGTTCCTGTGGCAGCCCCGGGTGCTGGAACAGAATTAATATAGGTAATCATGGCACCGATTTCCTCATCCGTCAGGTTCGGGAAGAGGTTCATCGCTGTCTTATTCCAGGCAACATATAAGTCGTTGAAATACTTGTTGCCGGATTGAAGCACCGCCTGACTGTTACGAATCCAGTCATATAGCAACTTCTTATCCGGAACACGCTCCTCGATTCCAGCCAGGGCCGGACCAGTAAGATTTTTATGAACCGCGTGACAGGAAGCACAGTTCTGCTGAAACAAAGCCTTTCCATCCTGTGCAAATACGCTCTGATCGAAACAAAGCACGGTCAAAACTGAAAGAATGAGTGCTACTCTCTGCAAGATCGATCTATAGTGAATCATAAGCTGGAAATATCGTTGGTAATGTTAAAATGCCTCAATTCGGGGGCAAAAATATGACACGTTATTGACAATCTATCAACATCTCTCATTTTTTTTTAGCCGCGCGGGGCTTGCTTTTCAACGAATTGTGCAATTTTTCAAATGGTAATTACTTGCCATTCGTAAACGCTTTTGTTCAAGTTATTCCAGTTTCTTTGCAGCATGTTTGAAAAACTTCAGAAGAAGTGGAAGGTCAATGGATGGCAATTGCTCGCCATCCTGTGCACCTTTGCCATTGGAGGTAGCCTGACCGGCATTGTCGGCCGCAAAATCCTGCAACAGCTTCCGGAAGTGCACCCTGTGGGCTGGACCATACTGTATATTATTACCATGACCCTGATCTGGCCCCTGATGGTAGTGCTGGTCAGCATTCCCTTCGGCCAGTTCCCCTTTTTCAAAAATTATTTATCCCGAATCTTCCAAAAGATGACCAACTCCTCCTCTTCCATTCCTCCCTCCTCCAATCCCCCGTCTCCTTTGTCTCCTTTGTCTCCTTTGTCCCTCGCCATCTTCGCCTCCGGCACCGGATCCAACGCCCAGAAAATAATTGAACATTTCCGCAACCATCCCTCCATTCGGGTAGCCCTGGTTGTGAGTAATAAGGCCACTGCCGGCGTACTGGACAAAGCTGCAGCAGCCGGCATTCCAACCTTGCTCATTGATAAAGAACGTTTTTTCCGGGGTGATGGCTTTGTACCAGAACTGACCACCCGTGGAATCGACTTCATCGTACTGGCAGGATTCCTCTGGAAAGTGCCGCCCTCCCTGATTCAGGCCTACCCCTCCCGGATGATCAATATCCATCCTGCCCTGCTGCCCAAGTATGGTGGCAAGGGCATGTATGGTAACTTTGTTCATGAAGCTGTCATCGCGGCAGGAGAAAAAGAATCAGGAATAACCATCCACTATGTGGACGAACAATACGATCACGGTGGAACCATATTCCAGGCAACCTGCCCGGTATTTCCGGAAGATACCCCGGAAACCCTGGCCAACCGGATTCATGCACTCGAACATCAGCACTTCCCTGCTGTTATTGAATCTGTAATTCTTAGCAAACTCGTTAAAAATCAACCGTCCTGATATAATTTTCAGGTTTTGGTTGTACCCTTGTAACCCTGGATGAATTGGTTCGGTTCCATATTAGTATTGCTTTGCCTCCTCCTGGCAAATCTCCTGCAAGGCCAGGTGCGGGTAAGCGGCACTGTATTTGAAATGAACAAGCTCTTTCCGATGGGTTCTGTTAGTGTACTGACCAGTAGTGGTAAAGGAACCGTTACAGATTCTTCCGGGCGCTACAGCATCGTGGTCAACGAAAAAGATTCCATTTATTTCTCCTACCTGGGAAAAGCCACACCGAAATATGCTGTCAGCAACATTCAGTCGCTCTCCCAATTCGATATATCTCTTCATGTCAATGTCACTACCCTTCGCGAAATCAGGGTGATGCCCAAGGACTACCGCATCGATAGTATGCAGAATCGCCAGGATTACGCAAAAGTGTTTGACTACAAAAAACCTGGTCTGTCCCTGTCTTCCGCCAACCCGGCCTCCGGAAACTTTGGTGTAGGTTTTGATATCAATGAACTGATCAACATGTTCCGCTTCCGGCGAAACAGGAGCATGGCTGCTTTCCAGGACCGCCTCCTGGTGGAAGAGCAGGATAAATATGTTGCCTACCGTTTTTCCCGCGCCAAAATTATCAAGATAACCGGAATCACCGGCCCCGACCTGGATACCTTCTACCGCTACTATGCCCCCCCTTATGAAGCAGTGGTGGCCGCCTCTGAGTATGAATTACTCGAGTACATGAAAAAAGCCGGAGAACAATACAAACGGATTCGTGCCATGGGTGGAAAAATTTCAGGCAGAAAAGAAGACAACTGGTGGGAATAATACGGCTATTTTTAGGTTGTAAATAAACTCCTATGCGCCGATTATTTTTTGCGGTTCTTGCATCCTGCCTGCTGATAGCCAACCCGGCTTCCGCACAACATTCATCTTCCCGCAATTTTCTGAAAGACAGTCTGGATTCCTATGTTCAGAAAGCCATGCAGGCCTGGAAGATTCCCGGTGTTTCCATTGCAGTTGTGAAAAACGGGGAATGGCTGGTAGCAAAAGGATATGGGGTTAAAGTAACAGGAAGCAATGCTACCGTTGATGAACACACGCTTTTTGGAATCGGCAGTAATACAAAGGCTTTTACCGGAACTGCCCTCGCAATGCTGGAATCACAGGGCAAACTTTCACTCGACGATAAAGTAAAAAAATGGATTCCCGATTTCCAGGTCTATGATACCTGGGTTACCAAAGAACTTACCATCCGTGATCTGGTCAGTCACCGTATGGGTTATGAAACCTTCCAGGGTGATTTCATGTATTTTGATTCCGATCTCAGCTACCAGGAGGTCAAAGAAAAATTTGGCCTGGTTAAACCGATGTACGGTTTTCGCTCCCGCTGGGGTTATACCAATGCAGGGTTTGCCATCGCAGGAGAAATTATTCAGAAAGCAAGCGGCCAGTCATTCGGAGAATTTATTACCACACAAATTTTTCAACCCATCGGGATGAAAAACTCCATTGCTAACTCTAACCAGTATGCGAAAGCGCCAAATATTGCAGCTGCCCATACTGTTACAGAAGGAGTATTAAAAAAAGTTGCCTATGGCAACCTGGATAATATGGCGCCTGCAGGTGCCATTGCTTCAAGTGCCTACGATATGGGGCTCTGGGCACAAACATTATTAAACAAGGGTGAACTCAACGGCAAACGAATTCTTTCTGCATCCGCGGTACAGATACCGATGGAACCTCATTCCATCCTGGGTAGTGGCGGGCATCCCTTTAACCGGGCACATTTTTATTTGTACGGGCTGGGTTGGCTCTTACAATCTTATGAAGGCAGAAAACTGGTGGAGCATACCGGCGGCGTAAATGGTTTTGTTACCAGCTTTACCTTGATTCCGGAAGAAAATATCGGGATCGTTGTACTAACCAATACCGATGCGAATGGATTTTTTGAAGCAATGAAATGGGAATTGGTGGATGCCTGCCTCGGACTCCCTTTCCGCGATTACAATGCGATGGCTTTACAACAACAGGAGCAACACGAAAAAAGAGCAGCCGCTACGCTTAAGGAGAAAAGAGATTCAATAGCATTAAAGCTTACGCCGCAGTTACCACTTACCGCATTTGCCGGAACCTATCAGCATGAGGTTTATGGGAAAATGACCCTTCAACTGGAAAAAGGTCAGCTGGTTGCCCGCTTTGAACATCACCCGGGGCGTTTTGCGACACTTGGTTCCTTAGGTGGCAACCGATTTTTTGCCAGTTTCAATGATCCCCTCTTCGGCAATAAAGTATGGCCTTTTAGCATCAGTGATGGTAAAGTAAAATCAGTTACCGTCACCGTTTCTGATTTCATTGAATTTACATCTTACGAATTCTACAAACAATAGACGAATATGGAACAACTTGTACTGGGCATTGGAACCCGTCTTCAACACACACAATTCGGACCCGGAGTTATAGTTGGGCTCCGGTATGCAACCTACCTTATCTCCTTTATCCACCATGGAATAAAAGAAATTGATAAAACCGATGACCAGCTGGAAGAAATCATTCCGGAAAACGTATCTGAAGAAATAGAAACGCATTCCGAAATCGAAAAATCTCTCCTGAAAATTCTTCGCTTATGGAACGGCGTTAGTGAGGTTGTTCCGCTGGGAGACCGCTGGAAAAATGGTACGATGATCCTTCAACCTGGAGACAATTCCCTCAAGGCCAAGGAAGTTCCTATTGAGGTGTTCTTCCATAAAATTGTAATGTTGCGCGACCGCTTACGGGTAATGGAACAACAGATCAACGCACATAAAGTGCTGACCGACGAAGAGAAGATCAACCTGCAGCAATATGTTACCCGGATCTATGGCAGCCTGACCACCTTCAATGTGCTTTTCAGAAACAAAGAAGACTGGTTTATAGGCGACAAAAGTTCCGAATAAACATCAGGCCTTCTTAGTGGGACAGGTATTTAACCCAAGCAGTGTATAGAGAGGGCAAAATCCAACCAGGCTGGTCAGGATAAAAACGCCTCCAACAATTGCAAGTATCAATCCTAAGGTGCCGATTACCGTGCCGGAAAAATAAAGATATCCCAATACTACTGCTACCAGTACGCGGATAAGCCGGTCAGTACCACCCATGTTCTTTTTCATATACTATGTTTGAACAGTGAAATTAACCGGATAAAAACACCAATTTACTGATGCAGGTCAGGCTGGCTTGTGAGTTTTATCCACTCCCCAACCTTAGCATGCCATGGATTTGGTATATTAAAGGTATAATTTGCCATATGCAGCTTTCTTCTATCTCATTCTTCCGTTTTTTGTTTACCACCTTGGTTTTGCTAAACTGTTCACTTTGGCTTTCTGCGCAAAAAAACCTGCATGAGAAAAGTATAGTGGTAGACACGCATAATGATGTGCTTTCCAGTGCAACCCTGAAAGGATTGAATATTGAAGAGGACCTGAGTGGCAAAACCCATAGCGACCTGGAGCGTTTTCGAAGGGGCGGAATTGATATTCAAATCTTTTCCATTTTCTGCGACGAACGATTTGGTAAAGGCACCGCCTTTGCACATGCCCTCCGGGAAATTGATTCGCTGGATGCGATTGTGGCCCGCAATCCGCGTAAAATGATGCTGGTAAATTCTCCCGCAGACCTCCGAATGGCAGTCAGGAAGAAAAAACTGGGAGCCATGAAAGGCGTGGAAGGCGGTCATATGATAGAAGACAAAATGGAATACCTCGATAGCCTCTATAATCGGGGAGCCAGGTACCTGACACTTACCTGGAATAACTCTACTTCCTGGGCGAGTTCGGCCTGGGATGAAACCTATTACGACCGGCAGCAACCAACTCCCATCGAAAAAAAGGGACTCAATGATTTTGGGAAACAGGTCGTACAGAGAATGAATGAACTGGGTATGATGATTGACCTTAGCCATGTAGGGGAACAAACCTTCAATGATGCAATCGAAGTTTCCACCAAACCGGTAATCGTTTCTCACAGTTGTGTGTATGCGCTTTGCCCTGTTCCCCGAAACCTGAAAGATGAACAAATTCGCGCTATTGGAAAAAATGGTGGTGTTATCTTCCTGAATTTTTATGCAGGTTTCCTGGATAGCACCTATAACCGCAATAAGGCAGATTTTATCAATAAACACCAACCCATTGTTGATTCTCTCCTTCAACAAAAAATGCCCAACTACGAAATTGACGGTTACCTTAGTAACCGGTTCCCCGAAGAAGCAGAAGCGCTCCGGCCTTCTATGAATATTTTACTCGATCACCTGGATTATATAGTTAGAATGATTGGTGTGGACCATGTCGGACTTGGCTCTGATTTTGATGGCATTGAACTGGCTCCCCAGGACCTGGATGGTGTGGAAGATATGCCGAATATCACCTCTGCATTGCTGGTGCGTGGTTACAGCAAACAGGATATTAAAAAGATACTGGGCGGCAATTTTATACGTGTCTTCAAAGCCGTAAGTAAATGACATGAGAATTTTATGGAAGTATCTCCAGCCCTACCGGGGTTGGGTTTTTTTAGCACTCGGGCTGGCAGCACTGGCACAGGTACTCGCCCTCTACGATCCGGTTATCTTCGGAAAAGTCATAGATACCTATGCCCTTAACCCGGAGAATCTCTCTGAAAAGGAAAGGACCAATGGTGTGATCTGGCTGCTCCTGCTTGCCATCGGAGTAGCTTTACTGGCACGCATTGCTTCAACTTTTAAAGACTATGTAGTGCGCCTGGTAGTGCAGAAGTTCGGCATGCAAATCTTCAATGATGGCCTTCGCCAAACCCTTCGACTTCCTTATGACGGATTTGAAGACCAAAGCAGTGGTGAAACCCTTTCCAAACTGCAGAAAGTGCGTACTGACACAGAACGATTTATCAACTCCTTTATCAATATCCTGTTTTCAACCCTGGTTGGAATGGGATTTCTTATCTGGTATGCCATCACCAAACACTGGGCACTGATACCGGTATTCTTAATCGGGGTGTTATTACTGGGGGGACTCACGTCGCTGCTTAGCCGAAAAATAAAAATGATCCAGCGCCAGGTCGTTCGCCAGACCAATATCATGAGTGGCAGTATCACAGAATCCATCCGCAATATTGAACTGGTCAAAAGTCTTGGGCTAACCTATTCGGAGATCCGGCGCCTGCGAGATAAAACCCAGAAGATCTTTGATCTGGAAATGATGAAGAACAGGAAAGTGCGTACCCTCTCCTTTTTCCAGGGAACCACACTGAACCTGCTCAAACAATCCATTTTGTTCATCCTGCTCTGGCTCATCTTCCGGAATGTATTAACTACGGGAGAATTGATTTCGATGCAGTTTATTTCCACCGCCATCATCGGACCTTTGCAGGACCTGGGCAATATTATCCTTCAATACCGGGAAGCAGAAGCCTCCCTGCAGGTATTCAACCAACTCATGCTGAAAGAACCCGAATATCGTCCCGAAGAACCGATCGATATACAGGCTATTGAAGAACTGGAATTTGACCGCGTCAGCTTCCGTCACCGGAATGCAACCCAAAAGGCAGTGGATGATATCAGTTTCCGCGTTGGTCTTGGACAAACCATTGCGTTTGTAGGACCATCGGGTTCCGGTAAGTCCACCCTGGTAAAATTATTAGTCGGACTCTACTCACCAGTTGAAGGAGATATCCGGATTGATGGAATTTCGGTCAGGCAACTCCGTTATAACCGGGTTCGCCGGCAACTTGGCTTTGTGACCCAGGAGACCCAAATGTTTTCTGGCACCATTCGCGACAATATGCTCTTTGTTAAACCGGACGCCACAGATGAACAGATCTTTGACGCGATGGAAAAAGCATCCTGCCTCAACCTGGTAACCAATTCCCCAAAAGGTCTTGATACTGTCCTCGGGGAAGGTGGTAAACGCGTTTCAGGAGGAGAAAAACAAAGACTTGCCATCGCCCGGGCGCTATTACGTGAACCACGATTACTGATCTTTGATGAAGCTACTTCAGCTCTTGATTCCATCACCGAAGAAGAAATAACAGACACCATCCGGGAGATTTCTGCCACCAATAAACAGATGACCATCCTGATTGCTCACCGGCTTTCTACGATTATGCATGCCGATACCATCTTCGTGCTGGAAAAAGGAAAGATTACCGAAAAAGGCAAACACCAGGAATTACTGGAACAAAAAGGACTCTATTACGCCATGTGGAGGCAACAAATTGGTGAACGCGATCCAATTGTTCCTGTTTTGGAGCTTGCCCCGGAAGAGCCCGATGAAGATGTTATCAATACCGCAACAGACGATCCACTGTTGTAGCCAGTCTTGATTTCGCCAGGAAATTTTTCTCCAGCTCGAGATTAAAAGGAACCGGAGTATCAAGAGATGCACAACGCAATACAGGTGCGTCCAGCAGTTCAAAACAATGTTCACCGATCCAGGCGCTGATCTCTCCTCCAATGCCACCGGTCAGCGTATCTTCATGCAACACTATCACCTTACCGGTACGTGTAACCGAAGCCCTGATAGCATCATAATCAAGCGGTAACAAACTTCTCAGGTCTACTATATCTATACTTAATTCCGGATGCTGATCTGCATATTCTTTTGCCCAGTGCACTGCTGCTCCATAGGTGATGATACTCAGATCACTTCCCTCCTGCACGATCCTGGCTTTACCAATTGGAATGGTGTAATAAGCTTCCGGAACTTCTCCACTTATGCTTCTATACAACGCCTTGTGTTCAAAAAACAAAACAGGATTCGGATCCGCAAGGGAAGCTAACAACAACCCCTTCGCATCTTCCGGCGTGGAAGGATATACAATCTTTAATCCGGGTGTATGCACAAACCAGGCCTCATTACTTTGGCTATGAAAGGGACCCGCACCCACACCGGCACCTGTAGGAAGCCTTACCACCACATCGGCATGCTGCCCCCAGCGGTAGTGAATTTTAGCCAGGTTATTGACGATCTGATTTAGTCCCACACTCACAAAATCAGCAAACTGCATTTCAACCATCGACTTGAACCCTTCCAGCGAAAGCCCAAGTGCAGCGCCCAGAATGGCACTTTCACATAATGGTGTATTTCGAACACGTTCCTTACCAAAAAGCTCTACAAATCCTTCTGTAATCTTGAAGGCCCCACCATAATCAGCGATATCCTGCCCCATCAGTACCAGGTTGGAATGCTCTTCCATGCCGGATTTCAATCCCTCTTTAATGGCATCAATAAAGCGTATCGTCCGGGAAGTTGAAAACTGGCGTACTGTTTCAATGTCTTTATCAGTTCCAACTTCAGGAACTGGTGCATACACATCTTCCAGCTCTTCGGTTGTTACCGGAACAATTGGTCCGGCCAGTTCAGCCCTTACCAATTCAGATTCTATTTCCGCTTTCATGGAAGCCTTAACCTGCTCCATATGGGAGTAGGTTAATATCCCTTCCAGTAAGAGCCATTCCTCAAATTTTTTTACGGGATCTTTCTCCGCCCATTGCACAAATAATTCGGGTGGCACATATTTGGTACCGCTGGCTTCTTCATGTCCCCGCATCCGGAAGGTCATACATTCAATCAGGTACGGTTTCTGCTCCCGGATACAATATTCACGCACGCCTTTAATAGTATCATACACCGTCAGGAGATTATTTCCATCAATACATACTCCTTCCATGCCATAGCCCTTAGCCCTTTGTACAAGTGTTTCACATCGATATTGTTCAGCAACCGGCGTACTGAGTCCATATCCATTATTCTCAATGATGAAAATTACGGGCAGATCCCACACTGCAGCAACATTCAGTGCCTCGTGAAAATCACCTTCACTTGTGCCACCATCACCTGTAAAACTGAGACTTACCTTCTCCTCACGGCGAAGTTTATGCGCCAATGCAACTCCATCGGCGATACTCAATTGTGGTCCAAGATGCGAGATCATGCCACAGATATGGTGTTCTCCTGATCCAAAATGAAAACTCCTCTCGCGACCCTTGCTATACCCTTCTTTTTGTCCCTGCCATTGCTGGAATAATTTATGGAGCGGCATGCCACGTGTTGTAAATATCCCCAGGTTACGATGCAGGGGCATCACCCATTCATCGGGCTGCAATGCCAGTGCTGCTCCAACAGAAATTGCTTCCTGACCAATTCCACTGAACCATTTGCTAATCCTTCCCTGCCGCAACAGTACCAGCATCTTCTCTTCGATCATACGTGGCTTTAAGATTGCCAGGTAAAATCTTAAAAGGTCCTCATCGGACAAACCCTTTCGATCAAATTGCATACACTAGGATTTACGTTCATCAGAACCCTGTAACAGGGAGCTCGTAACAGATAACAGAATACTGAATAACAATGCCCACCAGAACCCGTCAACTTTGAATCCATCCACGAGCTTGGCAGCCAGCAATATAATAACCGCATTTATCACCAGCAGGAACAAACCCAGTGTGATGATCGTGATCGGGAAAGTCAGTATTACCAGTATTGGCTTTACCAGTGTATTTAATAAAGCAAGTACCAGGGCCAGAATCAAAGCAGCAATAAAGGAGTCCATGTGCACGCCCGGAAGCAAATAGGATAATCCAAATGCCACCAGTGCGGTGATCAGCAATCGGGTCAGGAAATTCATACCAGTTGTTTTGTTGAAGTTAATCAAAAAAACAAGCTCCATTTAATCCGGGCGAAGAAAGGTGTTCCGGGTGTATAGTGAATTTCTGTAACCGGAGCAGCCTCATTTCGTAACCGGGATTCGGTTTCAAACTGGGCTTCTCTCCAGTCCGTATCAAACAGATTTTCAACCTGTAACCCCAATGCCCATTTGCTTCGGGTATAGTTAATGAGCAGGTCATTTACAAAATAACCCTGGGCCTGGATGGAATTGTCTTCATTCGCCGGACGATCTTTCATATACCGGTAGCGCCAGTTGAGGTCAAGTCGTTTAACCGGACTAACCGAAACGCCTCCAGTACTGGTAAGGGATGGCGCAAGCGGGATATAATCGTTCCCTTTTATTTCTTCAATCGCTCTTGCTTTTGCATAATTTATATCCGCATCCAGGTAAAGCCAGCTGAATGGTTGGTAACGGATTCCCAATTCCACACCCAGCCTCCGGGTTTTGCCCGAGGGTTCTACAATGGCCGCATCTCCCACATACACAAACTCCTGCTCCATAAACAGGTACCAGATCGCGGGCTGTACCAATAATTTCGGATGGAGTTTAACGATCGCGCCCAGGTCTGCACCATAGGTTGCCGGTAATATTTCCCTGCCCTGCTGGGCCACCACCACCCGTGTATCATTGGAATGAAATCCTTTGCCCATTTTCAGGTATCCCTGCCAGTTAGCATGTGGGGTGTAGACCAGGTTCAACTTGGGACTAAGAATGGTTTTTTGTGCCGCCTGTGTACTATACACTGGCTGCAGTTTATCTACATAATTGAAAATAAAATGATCGAGCCGGATACCCGGAATTACCTTCCAGTGCCCCTTTCTCCACTCTGCTGATCCGAACAAAGAGGCATTGGTCTGATCAATATCGCCCAGTGCAAAATATTCCAGTACCTCTTTTCGCTGCAGGGTATGACTCAATTGAATATCTCTCACCGCATCATGCCGCAACCCCATACCGGCTGTTAAAACCCAGTCAGCCTTGTCACCAAAAAGCTGTTTGGTATAACGGTGATCCATACCGTAAATCTTTCTTTTTTCAGATTGATGAATCTGGTCGCCGTTCACAGGATCTTCCAGGAAAAAAGTAAAGTTGGAGAACAGGCTGAAATCGTATTGACTGAAATAAAAATTCGATTGCCAGTCTTCCGTATCACTGATTTTACTGCGGTATTTGGCAGCAATATTCGATCTCGACGTATTGCCGCCTTCTGTTGCATCGATCGCACCCCAACGTGAAATCAGGCCGGTTCTTACTGCCCTGTCAGGTATTTGGCCCGATGCATCCCATTTGGAATTGAAGGTAGAAGCAAGTAGCTGCAGACTGGATTTTTGGTTGATCTGTGTATTGTATTTCGCCAGAAAATTCAGCCGGTTGAAATTTTGCGGAGCCTCAAATGGTCCGTTGGATAACAGATACTCCCCGGCGAAATACGCATTGCTGTTTTTTTCACCAGTCTTTTCAAAAAGATTGAACATGCCAACCGTTCTCAGGGTATTGAATTGCCCTGCTTCCAGTTTCAGGAGGTTGCGATCCAGCCGGTTCTGTGTAGTGAAATTTACATATCCTGCTGTGGCAAAATCGCCCTCTTCTGCATAATAGGATCCCTTTCCAAACTGAATATCTTTGATGGTTTCAGGAATTATATAATGTAAATCTGCATACCCCTGGCCATGCGCATGGCTGACCATATTCACCGGCATGCCATCCGTTGTGATCCGGATATCGGTACCATGATCAATATCAAAACCGCGCAGGAAGATCTGTTCCGCTTTTCCACCTCCCGCATGTTGTCCAATGAATAATCCAGGTACCTTTCTGAGTATATCCTGAGCCGAATTCACAGGGTTGGTCTTTAGATCGATCTGCATTACCTGCTGTAAAGCCCTCCGGCTGTCCTGCACCACCACCTGGCTTAGTTGAACAGGGGCTGGCAAGAGGTAAATTGTTGGTTCTTTTACCAGCTGCTGATTCCATACGATTGTATTTGGATCATACCCGATATGGGTAATGTACAAGGTATCAGTAGGTTTATTCAGTGTTATGGTAAACCGACCATCCAGACCGGAGTGCGTGTGTACAGGCTGATCCTTAATTTGAATGGTAGCTTCCTCCAAAGGCAAATCTGTATCACGGGCTATTATTCTTCCGGAAACAATCTGCTGGGAATAGGCAACCATTGAACCCGCTAACATACAAAAAGCTGAAAATGAAAATACACGACCCCACATATCCTGCTGTTTAGGGCCGCAAACTTAAGGCATTCTGTTGCTGTTTTCCACTGCTATTTGGGCTGCGGCAATCGGCTTATATTTCCGGTATATGAGATCGGCTGGCGGTTTACTGAATTGATTCGCAGATCTGCATTGCCATTTTCAAAAATGATCAGATTAATCCCTGCGATATCCTGTTGATCTTTAGGCTGAATACTAATTTCTCTCCGATTGCCCTTACCAATCGTACTGGAATAAGTAAACTCTTTCGAGGTGAATTTCATTCCACCTTCTCCGCCTATCGTTGCCTGGAAAGCTCTTCCGATATAAGGTAAATCTGCTTCCAGTTGATCCTTATTTACCCGAAAGGTATAAGTCCCGGTGATCAGGCGCTGCCGCCCACCCATCGGCTGCACAAACTCCATATTGAATTGGTAGGTTCGGTCATCTACCAGTTGCAAAACTTCCTGGGGAGTAAGTGGAGAGGGCTGCAGCTTAGGACTACAAGCTGCAACAAACCCAAGTAGTAACAAGGTTTTAAGGAGCTTAGACATTTTTATTTTAAATATACGTAAGTCGGCTCACCTATCGAATCCGGAAGCCAGAATATCCGATCCGCAAACCTGCAAAGCTGGTTGCGTTAACTTCTCCCGCGCCGGGTAAATAATGATAGGTCAATGAAAGATTAAGCGCTCCCTGCCTGGGAAGTCTGAATCGCATACCAGTTTCCAGGTGAGGCATAAACTGAAATCCATCATATTTAAAGGCAAATAATCCAATATCCTGGCGTTGATTCTGGTAAGCTAGCCCCAAACCGGTTTTCACAAAGGGTACCAGGTTTTCATTGGGGTCTTTGAATTCATATTGAGCAAGGAACTGCAAACCATAAATATTGGTATAGTTGGTAACGAAACCGGTATAGGTACCATCATCCCCGGGCAGTTCCAGTGTTTGTTTCCCTTTTTTATCGGGAAAATAAAACCAGGACAGGCCACCACCCAGGGAAATTCTGTTATTGGAAAGTGTTTTCCTGACCTGAAAACCAACTCCAAGCGGACCTGGCTTTTCAACAAAATTTCGGAAACTGCCGGTTGGAATGGAAAACTGATAATGGATTTCAGGTACTACCTGGGCGTTTGCAGATTCAGTCCAAAAGGCCAGGGCACCTACCAGTATGGTGATGAATTTTTTCATGCGCTTAGTTTTTTAAGTAAGCTGATTGCCTGAACATCTGATCAATATTGCGACCAATCCGGGTGTTGATGGAAGCGTCGGTTCCCTCCAGCAGTCCATTAAGAATACCCACCCAAACCACAGGAAGTGTGGAATCGCGGGCTATTGATGGTGCTGTAATATTTACCACCACGGTTCCGGTAGCATAGGAGCCACAAACAATTCCGGAGGGATATCCCCATCCCCAACCTGGGCCCCATCCTGGTGAATATGCTCCCCAGCCCGGATACCAGCCCCAGTCACAGTACCAGCAGTAAGTAGCACAACTACCATAGGCCTGTTCACTTACATTGGGAAGAATGACAACATCTGCGCCGGTTCCTGCACTTTCATTCAGGCGTGTCCATCCAAGTGCATTCAGGTTGGTTTCCAGGCTGCTTAGAATCTGATCATCAAAGCGATGGTCAGCAGTTTCTCCGGGAGGAACAGCATGAACTACCGTATCCGGAAGAAAATACGTTCTCACGGCGCCAAAATCAAAACTGCGCTCATAGTTCGTGTAAACAACATCGTAATCGGAAACAAACTCCGGAGCTGATGGCTGGCAGGAAACACCCAGAAGAGAGAGCATCGCCAGCAGAGCAAACCGAAAGTTCAGGGATCCCTGTTTGGCTAACTTTTTCATACCCAAGGTTTATAGTTCAACAATTGAAGCTATTCCCTGGTTGAATGCGAACATCGTACCAATCCAACTTTAACGAACACACCGAAATCCCACATGACTCATGCCACTTTCAGGGGAACTTGCCTGCCGGGCACTTGGCCGGTATCGCTGGCAATAGGAATCATGGCACAAATAGGAGCCACCTTTCTGAACTCGTAAAGGCATATTGGGTTGGGATGGATCACGGCTTGCAGGCGGACCATTCGGATTATCTCTTACCTCCCCCGGTCCACAGGATTGATAGAGGTATTTATCATACCAGTCCTGGCACCACTCCCATACATTTCCAGCCATATCATACAGACCATACCCGTTAGGCGCATACTGCCCAACCGGGGCTGTGCCTACGTATCCGTCGCGCTTTAAATTTTCAGCTGGAAATTTACCCTGCCAGGTATTGGCGAAGGTTTTATCATCAGTAGGTGCTTCATCTCCCCAAACAAAATTCTTACCCTCCAGTCCACCCCTGGCTGCAAATTCCCATTCCGCTTCAGTTGGTAAGCGTTTCCCTGCCCATTTGCAATAGGCCATGGCATCATTCCAACTGATATGAATCACCGGGTGCTGTTCGCGCCCTTTCAGATCAGAACCTGGACCCTCAGGGTGTTTCCAACTGGCACCATGCACCCATTTCCACCAGTTGCTAATGTCATTAAGGGGTACGTCACGAGTTGGCGGACTGAATACCATTGATCCTGCAACCAGGTCTTTGGGGTTCGGAGGAGGGGTTCCGGGAGGCAATTGAGCCATAATTTCTTCCAAAACCGGCGCTTTTTCAGCATCGGTTACATATCCGGTTGCAGCTACAAATTCGGAAAACTGGGCATTGGTGACCTCCTGCTTATCCATCCAAAAGCCCTTGACTTTCACATGATGCGCAGGACCTTCTTCTTCCCAGGCCATTCGATCATTGGATCCCATCAGGAATTGGCCTCCTGGAATCCAGACCATCCCTTCCGGTGCTTCACCTGGAGCCGGGGCGCTTGCGGCCTGGTATGCATTTTCAAAACTTTCTGGTTCAGGACTGTCTTTTTTTTGCAGGAACCACCAAACCAATAAAGCTGCTATAAATGCCAGAACAGCAATTCCACCCAACTTTACAATCGTCCGATTCATATTCCGAATGTACCAAAAATTAGAGGAGACAGCATTAGATCACTACCAGTTCATAGAAGTCCTCCGGTTGCAGGTATTTCCTGGCAAGCTGCTGTAATTCCTCCGGTTGAATAGTTTTAATAGTACGAATACTCTGGTAGAAGTAATCCTCTGAAAGTCCATTTAATACAATGTTCTTCCACCTGCCTATGATATGGAAAGGCCCATCGAGATCCCCCAGCGTGCTACCCATGAGATAATTTCTTACCAGTAACAATTCCTCCTCATCTACCAGTTCCTCCCGAAGTAAGGCCATTTCTTTATACACTTCTTCAATCGTGGCTTCAGAAACCTCCTTACCGGCTTCGGTACTGATCATCCAGGCGGATCGCTGGATATGATTCTGGAGATAGGAATAAATGCCATAAGTATATCCTTTGTCTTCCCGGATATTATTCATCAGCCGGGATCCAAAAAAGCCTCCGAACAGGGCGTTAAGCACCTGGACTCCAAAAAAATCAGGGTGGTGCCTGTTGGGAAAATCCCGGGCAATTCGAATAGCGCCCTGAACTCCATTAGGGTCATTGCTGATGCGATATTTTTTCTCTCCAGCCGGAAGAATCGGATGTGCCGGGTACTCGACTGCCCCACCTTGTATGGGAAGATCCCCGATGGCAGCATCCAGAAGTTCCATAATATTCGGGGGAAGTTTACCTGCTACAAACAGGATGCATTTACCGTTCCGGTAATATTGGTTATAAAAATCAACCAGGTCTTCTCTTGTCAGGGCAGCCAGGTCCTCAAACCGGCTATAACTACCATAGGGATGTTCAAACCCATAGAGATATTCATCAATCAAGCGGTTGGCGACAAAATCATTTTTCTTCAGATTCACCTCCAGTCGCTGGCGATTGTTCTGCTGGAACAATAAAATTTCTTCTTCCGGGAAAATCGCATCCGTCAATAGTTCCCGAATCAGTGGTAATAATTTAGGCAGGTGTTTGGTCAGGCTGTGCAGGGTAATGGAAGCGGTCTCATTATAACATGTCCGGGCCAGGCTGGCACCATAATAATCAACCAGTTCATTAATGGCAAAGGCAGATTTCTGGCTGGTTCCGCTTTTCAGCAGAAAATTGGTAGCCGAAGCAACCATATGCTTTTTCTCAAAACTATTGCCTGCAAAAAAGACCCATTCCACCTGGATTACTTCCTCCGCCCCGGCATTCACTGCATATAATTCCACTCCATTCCTCAAAACATATTTATCGTACGGTTTAAGTTTCAGGTCAAACTCAACCGCATCTTTTATGGGAGGCGCTATTTTTCTGTTCATGATGTAGTATGGTGAAAGGTGAAAAGTGAAAGGTGAAAGTGAGGTAACCCCCACTTCTTACTTCATACTTCTCACTTCTTACTTCTATAATATAATGTATGACTATTCTTCTCTTCAAAAATCTTACGGCTCAATTCCACGAGCTGATCTGCGGTAACTGAATTGTATCGCTCGAGTTCGGTATTCATCAGGTTGGCATCTCCCAACAATTCGTAGTAGGCGAGGCTGGCTGCCCGGTTCATTACACTCATGTCTTCAAAAGCCATTGTGCTTTCGGTTTTGTTCTTCACCTTTTCCAGCTCGATAACGGATACCCCTTCCCGGATCAACAAATCCAGCTGCGCCTGAACTGCCAGTTCCGCATCTTCCAGTCGAACTCCTTTTACCAGTTTCCCATCCACACAAATCAACCCCGCGTCTGTAGAACCGAAATGGTAACAATCGATATTGGTGAAGAGCTGTTTTTCTTTCACCAGCGACTGGTACAACCTCGATGAAGCACCACTGCCCAGGATATCTGTAATAAGATCCGCAACATAGTAGTCGGGATCCAGCCGGGAAGGCATATGCCAGGTTTTCAGGAATGCGTCAACAGGAACATCTGCTGTAATGTCCAGCCTGCGCGCTTCCTGTTGTTCAATTTCCTGGGGAAGGTTGCGGTTGTATTTTTCACCTGCAGGGATATCACCAAACCATTTGATAGCCAGTTCATAAACCTGTTCAGTTACCACATTTCCGGCTACCACCAGGATCGCATTGGCGGGATTGTAGTGTTTTTTGAAGAACTTCTTTACATCATCCAGGCTGGCTTCTTCCACATGTTTCAGTTCCTTTCCGATGGTCATCCAGCGATAGGGGTGCTGCTCATACGCCATTTCCCTCATCTTGAACCAGATATCACCATAAGGGCGATTGATATAATGCTCCTTGAATTCCTCACAAACCACTTTACGCTGCACATCAAGGCTTTTTTTGCTGAAAGCGAGGCTTAGCATCCGGTCACTTTCCAGCCAGAATGCAGTCTCAATATTGGCGGAAGGCAACTGGCAGTAGTAATTGGTGAGGTCATTGGTGGTATAGGCATTGTTTTCGCCCCCGGCTTTCTGAAGCTCATCATCGTATTCCGGAATATTGATGCTACCTCCAAACATCAGGTGTTCAAACAGGTGCGCAAATCCGGTTCGATTCGGATCCTCATCCCGCGCACCCACATCATACAACACATTCACAACTGCCATGGGAGTGCTGTTATCTTCATGCACCAGCACCCTCAATCCATTGGGCAGGACAAATCTTGAAAATTGAATCATACTGCAAACTTAAATCAAAAGACCTCATTTCTTCTTTTTGAGAATACTCCCCACTTTCATGTAGAGTTCCTCCAGGTCACCATCTGCCTGTCGCACTACCAGGAACTTCATTTTTGCCCCTGTTTGCTGCAACATGCTCCGGTATGCCTGGATATTCCTGCTCATATTATTATCAACTGCTATAATTACATCCCCCACCTTGAACCCTGCTTTTTCTGCCGGTGACCCAGGCATAATATCTGTCACGGTTACCTGTCCATCGATGAAATAAAAACCCAGGCCCGTATATGCATAATCAAACGGTTCACGGAAATGTTTGTTGGGAGTCAGGTAAATTTCCCTGCGTTCATAATTGAAAATCACATTGAACCGGCGTAACAGATCATTTCCAATGAGTCCGCCCAGGTAAGGATAGGAGGTTACATTGAACTCATCCTCAAATATAAAAGTCGGGACCTTTCGAAATTTATAAGGTCCGACCCGAAACTCCTTGGTGGTAGTGATTTTCATGAAAGCTTTCCCGCCCAGCCCCTCCGCCTGGGTGGTCCAGAACTTCTTTTTTTTACTGTACAAACTGCTGTCGCCAATAAAATCCTCCGTCAGCAACAGGGATAAACCAGCCCCGATATCAAAGAAAAACCGGGTATTAATTTTACGCTCTTCTTTGATCCGGTTGGTGGTAACCGGAATGGTAGCAAGGTTTGGACGAATCATAAAACCTCCCTTCGGATAACGAATCGTACCTGGTGAAAACACTGAGATTCGATTGGTATCATAATCCAGCTTTACAATGTAGCGGGACAGGAAACTATACCCGATAATACCATCAATATGTTCGCCGTAAACACTTGTCAGAATCTCATAATCATTGATGTGAAAATTCAGGCTGTCGACTGTTAAGCCGGGAAAATGAAGTGTGTTATTATTGGCAAACCGGACTTTTTTTACTCCTGCAATGCCCCTGATTGTCCGGTCAGAAGCGACGGACGGTATTTTTAACCTTTCTACAGTACTGGAATCCAGGGAAATACCACCGCTGCCGGTGTCCAATATAAAGTTCAGGGAATCCGGGAAATCGTTCAGCTTTGCTCTCAGGGTAACCACTCCTCCGCTATACATTCTGAAACCAAAGCTGGTTATTAGTTGTGCCGGGGGCTGGGAAAAATACTCCTGCGCTGTTACCGAAAGGAAACAGGCAGAGCAGCAGGCAATCAATAGCAGTTTAGAAAGGTAGCGCACTAGATGAATTTACAATCAATTTGAAACCGAATCCAACCGTCGGTCATAAATTATTTGAACCCATCCAACATTCACAACCTAATTTTGTTGGTCAATTGGAATAAAATCGCAACATGCAATTAGCAGAACTGTATCGCAAAGCCCTGAATTTCGAGTTTTTATCAGAAGCTGAAGGGGTCTTCCTGTTTCACCATGCACCCCTGGCTGAACTGATGCAGGTAGCCGATACCTTACGTAAAATCCAGGTGCCGCATGGAAAAGTGACCTGGATTATTGACCGGAATATGAACACCACCAATGTTTGTATCGCCAATTGTAAATTCTGTAATTTTTACCGGATACCGGGACATGCGGAGGCTTATATCACCGATCTGGATACCTACAAAGTCAAAATTGAGGAGACCTTTAAATATGGTGGGGAACAGCTCCTGCTGCAGGGGGGCCATCACCCCGAACTGGGACTGGCCTATTATGTAGATCTGTTCAAACAGCTCAAGCAACTCTTCCCTAATCTTAAGTTACATGCATTGGGACCGCCCGAAGTGGCCCATATCTGCAAACTGGAAAAGAAATCGCACCATGAAGTGCTCAAGGCACTCAAGGATGCAGGAATGGATTCCCTGCCGGGACCAGGAGCAGAAATCCTGGTGGACAGGGTTCGGCGCCTTATCAGCAAGGGTAAATGCGGATCTCAGGAATGGCTGGATATCATGCATGAAGCGCATAAACTGAACCTGACCACCTCTGCTACCATGATGTTCGGGCATGTTGAGACTATTGAAGAGCGGATGGAACACCTGGTGAAACTGAGAGATGTGCAGTCACGCAAGCCGGATGGTGTAAAAGGATTTATTGCCTTTATTCCCTGGACGTTCCAGGATGTAGATACCTTATTAGCACGCATTCGGGGAGTACATAACCTGACTACCACAGAAGAATATATCCGGATGATTGCTCTCAGCCGCATCATGCTGCCCAATGTGAAAAACATCCAGGCCAGCTGGCTGACAGTTGGAAAGGAAGTAGCACAGCTCTGCCTGCATGCAGGTGCGAATGATTTTGGCAGTATCATGATTGAAGAGAATGTAGTAAGTGCTGCAGGTGCACCGCATCGGTTTACCTACAAAAGCATTCAGGCAGCTATCCGCGAAGCCGGTTTCGAACCCCAGCTCCGTAATCAGCAATATGAATTCCGCGAAATGCCGGAGCAGATACAGGAGCAGGTCATTACTTATTAATGGAGGAAAGGAAGAATGGAAGAGGAAACAAAGGAGAAGGGAGACAAGGGAGACAAAGGAGACGGGAGGCGGGAGACGGGAGGCGGGAAAGAAAGAAGGTGAAAGGGGCGTACCTCTTTCACCTTCTTTTCTTTTCACTATCTTTCACTTTTCACTTTTCACCTTTCACTTCTTCATCCATTCGGGTGATTTTCTCTATCCATTCGGCTGCTTTTTTCTATCCAGTCAGTCAATTGCAACCGCTCCGGCACTGTTGTTTCATTGTTCCTGAAACGTCAGTGAACCGTCAGTGAATTGTTCCGCAACCGCTCAGGAATACTTTTCAGGCAGCTGAATCAGCCCTTTCTTCCCCACCTCCTTCTTCCATTCCCCCTCTTCCTTTTCTCCATCTTCCATGCCTCCTTTGTCTCCCGTCTCCTTTGTTCCTTCTTCCATTCCCCTCTTCCTTTTCTCCTTCTTCCTATACCCATCTTCCATGCCTCCTTTGTCTCCCTTGTCTCCCTTCTCCTCTGTCTCCCGTCTCCTTTGTTCCCTCTTCCATTCCTCCCTTCTCACGTGTCTCCCCTTCCCTACCCCTTCCACTTCAAATGCACGGATACAATATTCGAGTGTAAGGTATTACTGCGATTATAATGTCCATATCGAAGTTCAAGACTGTTCAGGTGTTGGATTCCCAGTATGCCCCTGGGTGGAGAAAACCGGATACCTCCTCCAAAGAAATGACTGCTGAACTGGGATAAATCAAAATTACTGCTGTAAAATTCTTTACCGGGAGCATGGGTCATATAGGGAGCAAAATAATCAATGGCCGTTTGATGATAGTACCTGTAAAAAGGCGACAAGGAATAAAACGGGCTGAGCTTTATGGACGTTTCCAGACTGGCAGTATAGGCTGATAATCCCCAGGAATCTTTGTAGTACCGGTAATAAGATCTGAAAATAAACCGATCCCCCGCAAAATAATTAGCTCTGAAACCAATGGGGATTTTGAATCTACTGTCCGGTAATCGCTCCACATGCACCGTACCATCTGAAAAATATACCCTATTAAAAGGAAGGGAGAGATAACCTTGTTGTTGAATGAGATCCAGCAAAAAGCTGACCTGCAGGCGCTGGTTGACAATCTGGGACCAGGACAAAGCCAGACTGTATGAATTCCTGCTGTCTCCGCCTCGCTTTAAAGGATCTGTTGAGTTGCCATCTCTTAGTTCGATCGGATAAATCAGGTTGATACGATCCATGTATACCTGGCCCTTCGCCGTGAATTCACCCATTTTATTGGCTGTCTTTTTTGACCCGTGCAGATTTGCTCCGATAGAGGTGTAATCATATTCACCGCTGAAGGACAATCCACCTCCCCACTCAGTTCCTTTCTTTTCATTCTCCCTGCTGAAGGAAACAGACGGATATATTCTGGTATCCGCATAAGAGGCGGAGGTTACGGTCTTGGGATCGATTTTATCTGAGGAAGCAGAGGTGTAGTGATCCAATCCAATATCAACAGACCAGGTTTGCTTCCGTTGCTGACGGTCGAGCCGAATCAGCTTCACTTCCAGCGAATTGGACAGATCGGTTAACTTCTGTGAACCAATGCCACCGGTAACAGCAGCATGGTCACCATTCTGGTGATAATAACTGGATACCAGGTTGATCTCATCTATTTTCAGGCGGCGCTTTTGATAGGAACTATCCTGGACAGTTTGAGAAAAAGCGGCTAATAAACCAATATAGAGTCCTATTACGGTAAGGCAGATTTTTTTCATGTACTAGTTTTCTTCTTCAGTTTCTAATTGCAACCACAACCACCACCGGATTTACCGGCATTCGCACCAGCAGCACCTTCCCTGTAGGACTGAAAGCTGAGTTCTGTTTTCTCCACCTTGCGGTTTCCTAACATCATCTCCGCATCATTCAGGCGGTTCTTCTGAAACTCTTTTACCACCTGGCAGCTGTTGAGTCCGGTTAGTAATAAAATACCTACCAGCATTTTCTTTATCATATCAATTGAATATTTCGGGTTGTCTTTAATCTGTTAGAATCGTCAATAATGAGAGCAGCAACCTGTTTCATCTGGTTCAGCATATCCAGGCCAATTTCTGTTCCCATGATCATAACGGGAGTAGCAAGCGCATCTGAGAGCTCTGCAAACGGACTGATAATTGTTACGCTTTTTATTCCACTAACAGGCATGCCTGTACGAGGGTCGATAGTGTGGGAATATCGTTTCCCATTTATCTCAACAAACTTTTCATAGTTGCCGGAAGTGGCAACAGACATATCGGTAATGTTGATATAGGAGAACAAGTGACTGGCTGCATTGGGATCTGCTATTCCGATGGTCCAGGGTTCCCCATTCTCCTGTTTACCCCAGGCGGTAAGATCACCAGAAGCGTTTACAATTCCACTGGTCACCCCTTCTTTAACAAGTACTTCTTTGGCGCGATCTGCAGCATATCCTTTTCCGATTCCACCAAAACCTATCCGCATTCCTTTTTCATTCAGAAGAATGGTCCGGTTCAGGGGATCCACTTCAATATTTCGAAAGTTGATCAATCTCACCGCTTTCCTGGCAATTGCAGCATCGGGCAGCGATTTCATGGTAAGGTCAAAATTCCAGAGTCGTTTATCAATGGATCCGTATGACAAATCAAAAGCTCCTTGCGTAAGCTCTGAAATGCGCTGGGCGCGTTGGATCAATGCGATCATTTCTCCTGATACTTCAACAGGAGTAATTCCGGCCATTTCATTAATGAGGTTTGTCTCACTTTCGGGCAGAAAGGTGGACAGCAAACCTTCTATTCGGCTGATTTCAGCAATTGCCCGTTCGATCAGCCAGGCGGCCCTGTTTTCATCAGGTTCCAGCACAGTTATTTCAAATCGATTCCCCATCAGGCGAAGGGATCGCTTTCTCAGGTTTCCGTTTGAGTGCAATAGTTTAAGATCCTTATTCATGGGTGAGGGTTCGTAATTCGTTTAAAAATCCGGTTGCTTTGTTTTCCGGGTAGCCTTCCCAACTCTTTATCACTTTACCATTTTCATCCAACAGAAGGGTTAATGGAAAACTGCCTTTGCTGTTATAGCGTTCCGCCAATGCATCGTTTTTATGCTGCTGTTCAGCGGTCAGCTGGTTCTTTTTGGACCTGGGAAAATCAGCCCTGACCAGTACCAATTCTTTGGTAGCCAGCTCTTCAAATTCAGGAGATTGAAATACATCCTTTGTAAGCCGGATACAGGGTCCGCACCAGTCTGAGCCTGAAAAATTCAATAAAATCTGCTTGTGTTCCTGTTTTGCCTTTTGTTGAGCTTCCGAAAAATCCAGCAGCCAAACGGGAGCAATAGCCTGGGAAAGTAGGAGTAGGATAGAGACCAGAGAGGGCATTTTAATCTTATTTTAATATGAATCTAATCTCATTCTAATCTCACTCATGTGATAATTCTCACATTTGAACCTGATTTTCCTAATTGGAATACAACTTTTACAGTTTTTACCACGTCTACTTGTGCATGACAAACTCCTATCCAAAGACACCTTCTCTATTGATTTGCCTGGCGCTTGACCTGGTTGGATACTTTACTTACGCAATACCGGTATTGGGTGAATTCGGCGATCTGATCTGGGCCCCGATATCAGGCTTGTTGTTTTTTAAGTTATTTGGGGGATGGAAGGGAGCCCTTGGGGGATTTTTCGCTTTTGCAGAAGAACTCCTTCCCTTTACAGATTTTGTACCCAGCTTTACACTTGGCTGGCTGGCGCAGCGATTCCTGTTTCGTAAGCCAGGAAATGCGCTAACGATTAATGCCCGATAGGCAACTGTTTGATAAGCAACTGCTTAGGCAGCAAATGGATAATTTTCATGATTGGAGCGATTGTTTCTGAAACGTTTATCGAACTGTTCTACCACCAATGCGGCGGCTCCGTAGAGTTCTGCTTCTTTGTTTAAGTCGGATATTCTCAACTGGGTATGGGCATTAAGCCGGGGTATGCAATACCTGTTCAAGGCTTGCTGAATGGGGGGAAGTAATAACCTGCCGGCAGCAGCACCTCTACCGCTTAATACAATTTCTTCCGGATTCATGATATGTGTGAGGATGGCAATTCCTTTGCCGATAATAAGCGCGATTTCGGAAATCAATTCTACTGCCAGCTGGTCTCCCCGGATCGCAGCCTGGATAATCAGCTCGAAAGCACTATCAATATCTTCAGGCAAGGTTTTTATGCTGGTAACACGACCCGATTCAATTCCTTCTCTAACTTTACTAACCAGCACTTTCATGGACGCTTCAGTTTCGAGGCAACCCATCTTCCCGCAATCGCAGAGCTTGTTGTTGTTAAATAGAGGGATATGACTGAATTCCCCGGCGAAACCATTGTACCCCTGAAAAGTGAACCATTCACAATCATACCCAGGCCAATTCCCCAGGATAGATTGATGACCATTACATTGTTTTTGCCTTTTGACCCTCCCAGTTTCAATTCTGCCAGGGCAATCAAACTGGAATCATTGTCGAGGTAAACTGGTAATCCCAGCTCCTGCTGCATCCGGTCAGGAATACTTTTGCCATTGTTTTCGAAGAATGAATAATTAACTCCGGTGGTAAGATCAATAAAGCCGGGCATACCTATTCCAACACCCAGGATTTTATTAGCAGGTACTGGAATTTCCTGCAGATAGTTTTTAATCAGGCCGATCAGTTCTTCTAAAGAAGCCGGGTTATCCTTTAATGGTAGACTGATTCGTTTTTCATTTAATTTTTTAAAATTCTCGAGATCAACCAATGCAATTTTGGTGGTTAACTGGTCCATAGCAATAGCTATGGCATACATGCGCTCCGGTGCAAGTGCATACACCTGTGGTCTTCTTCCTCCTGTTGAGGGGGCAAATCCTTTCTCGAAAATCATTCCCTCCTTCACCAATTCATCCAGGACCCGGATGGTAAGAGGCAGGCTTCGTTGAATGCGATTACTTAATTCTGAAGCAGACAGTAGTTTTCCAAAGCACAATTCTTTCAGGATCTTTCCTTTGTAAACTTCAATTTTTGGCGACATATATATATTTATAGGATTAGGTAGAAGCTGCTCAAAGCAAATATAAGACTTTGCTATTACTAATT